>CEWG01226060.1_pt1 | contig 13483 bp, 21 predicted proteins | sample 361411 | NCBI WGS metagenome assembly CEWG01 (sample SAMEA2622173, study PRJEB7988) | marine metagenome | biome: marine biome (ENVO:00000447); feature: surface water layer (ENVO:00002042); material: "saline water (ENVO:00002010), including plankton (ENVO:xxxxxxxx)" | depth 5 m | reverse complement strand
TTGAAGATGAAAATCATTACAGGAAATGCTAATCCTAAATTAGCACAGGAGATTGCCGAACACTGTTTTGCATCTCTAGTCCCAGCGAATGTTTCCACATTTGCTGATGGCGAATCTAGTGTAGAATTTTTAGAAAATATTCGTGGCGAAGATGTGTTTATTATACAAAGCACTTGCACTCCTGTAAATGACAGTCTGATGGAACTGATGATAATGATTGATGCCGCAAGACGTTCAAGTGCAAGTAGAATTACAGCAGTCATTCCTTACTTCGGTTATGCAAGACAAGATCGTAAGAGTGCAAGTAGAACTCCTATTACTGCAAAACTTGTTAGTAATTTAATTACAACATCAGGTGCAGATAGAATTCTTACAATGGATCTTCATGCAGGACAGATACAAGGTTTCTTTGATATACCAGTAGATGATTTGACAAGCCGTATAGTATTTGCAAAAGATATTAAGAAGTCAATTGGCATCATTGATGATCCAGAAGTTGATCAAGCAAAGACAGTTTTTGTATCGCCAGATGCAGGAGGTGTTGTACGAGCTAGAAAGTTTGCAGATATGTTTAGAGGCGACATTGCTATTGTCGATAAACGTAGACCCGAAGCAGGTAAATCAGAAGTAATGAATTTGATAGGAGATGTTAAAGGCAAACATGCAATCCTAGTAGATGATATTGTAGACTCGGGCGGAACATTATGCAATGCGGCCAAGGCTATTATGGAACAGGGTGCTTTGAGTGTAAGAGCTTATATAACACACGGTGTTTTATCAGGCGAAGCATGCCAAAAGGTAGAAAAAAGTGTGCTTGATGAGTTAGTAGTGACAGACTCAATTGGCAACAGGTGTCCTAAGAATTGTAAGAAAACACGACAAGTTAGTGTTGCACCTTTATTTGGTGAAGCAATTAGACGAGTTACTAATGAGGAATCAGTTAGTAGCCTTTTTATATAGGAAAGACATATGAGTGAATTTAAACAAGGTATATTTAATGTTGTTAAGCATTTAGTAGGACAAAGCAGTTTAAGTCTTGCAATTATATACACAATTGGACATATTTTCATTGCTATCGTATGCGTTAGAGTAATAACAGGAGCAAGTTTAGAGCTTGCGGCAATTGATGCCCTGGTAGAACCTATCATCAATGGTGTGTGGTTTTACGTTTTACACAAGACGTGGCGTACTCTTAACAAGTAAAGTTCTCTTAATGAGTGCTAAATACAGCATAGGAAGAAGACAAATGAAAAAACACACACGATCTATACTCCAAGAGCTGAATAGCCTTAATTTAAATAGAGACAAAGGTAGTTTAATTAGCACCTCTGGGCAAAATTTAATTGATAGTTGCGTAAACCTATTGCGTCAAATCAACGAACATTACGATCCACAACAAGCATTAGAGCTTGAACGTAGATTCATCAATGCTATAAAGAGCGGAGATGTTCGTAAGTTCAAACGTGGTGTTGATAAAATTAATGAGGCTCGTAAGAAATGATCTTAAAAGAAGGCGGCAATGTATTTAAGGATCCACAGACAAAGGAACCTCTTACCCAACGTATTGCTACTAAGGATGTAGAAGCAACAGTAAAATACATTGAAAAAGTTACTGACTTAGACTTTACAAAAGAATTAGGTGATGATAATAAACCTAAGAAATGGCTAGGTACAACTGGTCGTAAAGAAGATCCTGATGGAACATTTGAATTAAACAGTTCTGGTGATTTAGATTTGTCTGTAGATAGTAACGAAATAAGCAAACAAGAATTCAAAGCAAAAATGGTACAAAAGTTTGGTGATGCTAAAGTTGAAATGAAAGGCGACAATGTTCATGTACAGATGCCTATCAGAGGTAACGAAGCAAACGGATTTGTTCAAGCAGACTTTATGTTTTCAGATAATCCAAAGTATCAGCAAGGTGCTATGCTCGGAGGCACAGGACAATTCAAAGGTATGCACAGACATATAATGATGTCCAGTATTGCTAGAGCCAGAGGCATTAAGTATAGTCCTAAGTTTGGACTTGTAGATCCTAACAAAGGTGATGAGCTTATTTCAAATGATTGGAACGAGATTGCAAAAAAATTACTTGATGATCCAAATGCAAGAGAAGCTGATTTAAGATCTGTCGAAACTATTAATGCAAAAATTAAAGGCAAGCCAGACTATGAAGCTCTTGTTGCAAAAGCAAAAGAAGCATTTGATAAAGAAGGTTTGACATTAGAATCAAAAGAACTATCACGTATTAAGGAATTAGCAGGGCTATGAAACGCAAAGACATAGTAGAAAAGAAACCTTTGAAAACAGGCGGTATGTTGAATGCCCTTAAATCAGGATTCAAAACAGGACAGCAAACAAGTGTAGGCAAAGCAGTTAATACTTGGAAAAGCAATCGTAAAGGTGTAGAAAAAGTTGGAGGACCAAAGCCAACTAAGCCAGTAACAAAGGCGGCTCCAGGTAAGCCAGCACCAAAGGCACCAGCACCAGTTGCTAAACCTGCGGCTCCAGTTTCAAACTTTCCAGTTAGCAAAACAGGAATACAATTAAAGCCAGGTGATCAAGTTACATATCAAAATGCAAAAGGACAAACTAAAGAAGGTGTTGTTACCGTTATGCTTAAGACAAGAGATAGGCAAGGTGATTTACAAATACAACTTAAAAAAGGTCCTGCTGTATTTGCAGTTGATAGACAAAACATTAGAACAGCAAATGGCGATGCTTGGGAGTTTGATCCTAAAACAAATACAGGTAAAGTACAAGATAGTATTCAAGAAGGTGTTGATGCAAGGATACAACATGCAGAAGATTTAATATTTAAAGCAGGTTCGGCAGGAGCAACTAGAGCTTTAGCAAGTTTAAAAGGACTATCGCAAGGAGGACATAAAAATGTTTCGCTCAAATGGGACGGATCTCCCGCAGTCATTTTTGGCCGCAATGAGAATGGAGAATTTATATTCACCGATAAAACAGGATGGAATGCAAAAAAGACAGACGGAAGAGCCAAAGATCCTAATCAGCTTAAAGACATCCTCCTCGGTCGTGGCGGTGGAAAAATGCGAGATGATCCGAAGCGTGTAGCATTTGCAAGTAACATGTCTAGTATAATGCCGTTGTTTGAAAAAGCAACTCCAAAAGATGTTAAAGGATATTTCAAAGGTGATCTTTTGTATTATACAACGCCACCTGTAAAGAATGGTAATTACGTATTCAAACCACAAATAGTAGAATATGCTGTAGATGTAAACAGCGACTTAGGTAAGAAGATAGGTGCAAGCAAAACAGGTATTGTTATTCATAGATTTATAGATGATAATGACAACGAAAGCCCTGTAAAAGATTTCGGTATATTCCAAGGTAATGATGTATTAGTTGTTCCTCCAGTTACTACAGCAAAAGCACCAGAAGTACCTAATGATGAAATTGAAAGATTAGAAGCACTTATTAAAAAAGATTCAGCAGACATTGATAGTTTGCTCGACAAAAACAAATTAGCACAACAAAAGATGGGTTACTTTCCAGAAGTATTGTACACATACATGAACAGCAAAGTAGATACAGGATTAGATAACCTAGGCAAAGATTTCATGAAATGGCTTGCTGATAGCAAACTCAGTAATGCAGGTAAAATAAAAGTTACAGAATATGTTAAAGCCAACATGAAAGCATTCACTAGCCTTTGGGAAGTTGTTGAAGGAATAATGAAAGCAAAGGATAGTGTTATAAACAGTTTGGACAAACAAAGCTCAGGGATTAGTCAGAGCATTGGTGGACAAAAAGGCGGAGAGGGCTATGTACTAGCAAATCCAGAAGGGGATATAAAACTAGTACCAAGGGCTACCTTTTCAAAAGCAAACAGAGCAGTCAAACGATAGGAGTAGACGCATGAAAATGAATGAAATAGATAAGAAGTTATCAGAGATAGACTTCTCAGACTTAGGCCTTAAAGGTCATGGATCAGAATTGGATAGAGACGATTATGATAATGAATTTAAAGAGCCAAGAATGTTTATGCAACTAGGTAAAGTTGTAGATAGTAGAGGCAATCCAAATCCTATAAAATCAGTAAAAACTGATGATGGAAAAGAAGTTGCTATTACACCTATGCAAGCAAAAATGATTATGGATCTAGAAAGAAACATGAGTATGCAAGGTGGCAAGAAAACACAGTTTATGAAAATGATACAAATGAGTGATGGTTTAGAAAAAGCCAAAGCCGCTGTTGATGCAAGAATGAAAAGATAATATTCGCCATGATGGAATTTATCAAGGAAATCCACGAAGCACGAATGACAAGGAGTGATAGTAATCTCCGTGTCTTAACTTACAATGACTGTAAAGAACGTGCTTATCTTACACTACTATGTTTAGAAGTGTTAAGACGTTTTCCTAAATACGCACCACGAGCCGTTGCCTACGCAAAAAGAACAAAAGATCGCAACTATGACTTTTACCGTATACATGCTACTGACCTCTACAATTTTGTCTACTTCCTATTAGGGGACGAAGAAGCATTAGGTAAACTTAAAGATCCGGGTGCGGCTTTGCGTATGCGTAAGATTACACAATTCCCTCAATTTGCATTTAATAGATACATTGCAAAATTAGAAAGCGGGTCTGCACCTGACAGCAATGATCAACAGACACTTGTAACAATAGAAAATGCATTGAAGATTGTTAACAGCGATTACAAATCAATAAGACGCAGTGTATTCAACTTTGACAGATTAATAAAAGCAGATCAAAAAAGACTAGTAACTAGATTACTGTACGCAGTAAGAGCTAAACTGAGAGCCAGTGATATCATTAGTGACTTAGAACAACTAGCAATAGATAAGAATTTAGAAACTTCAACATTAAGAGATCCAGAGCCAACAATAAGTGCGCCAGACATAGCATTACAAGGAAGAGACTTAGCTGTCTATAGATTACTTGTAGGCAGTGGCCAACTAGGTTTATTTAAAAAGTTTATGGATCAAGCACAATCAGGTCAAGCAATACCAGCGGCGGCAGTGCAAGCCTATATGCCTATTATTAAATTAGTAGATAATATAGTAAAAGCAGGCCCTGGATACGCACAAATGCTAAGACAGCTCGAAAATAGAGCCAAAAGAGACCGTAAATAAGCCTTTTTCTACCCAAATGGTAAATACATATAGCAACTTCGCAGAGTAGCGAAATGCTGTCATAAGAGAAAAAACTTTATAAGGAGAAGAAAATGGCAGGAGTAGCACAAGGTAACGGCGGTAAGTCGTCAGCAGGTAACGGTTTAGGTCCAAGAACTAGAATCGTAGGCTTAGCAAAAACAAACATGACACAAGCTGAATTAGACGCGGCTTTAGTATATCTAGCAACAGGTGACGGAACTAACAACGATACAGATGGTCCTCACACTATCGCAGGTGTATCTGTACTTACAGAATCAGGTGTTTTCACAAGTGGAACAACTGATGCAGTACAAGTAGCAATACAAGGTACAGGCGCATTCACAGCAGGTTCAGACTTTGGTGTAGGTTCAACTGGAGTAACTTCTAGTTTAATCGCAGATTTCGATCAAACACCAGCATAATTAGAATTATCTAATTAACTGATTTAAAGGGTGTCGTTTTTACGGCACCCTTTTTTTATGGCCGATAAGTAGTATTACTATGAAAGCCATGACACTTATTGATATTACTGAAACAAAACAGCATAGATCTAGATCAGAAGATAAACTTGCCATAAATCAACAGGCAAACTTTATGACTTTCTTCCAGACTCTTAGTATGCGTTTTAATCCATATTACGAACAAAGCCCAGAAGTTAGTGAAATGACTGAAGAACAACTACATAAAATAGGCTTTGGCACAGATTATAAGGGCAAGAATTTAGTATGGACTTTCAACTTTACAATAGACTCCGCAGTGGCTGGTTTTGAGCCCGAAAACGTGGCAAAAGATTTTGATTTAGTGCCTGTAATCAGTGGACTAAAAGAAAGTATATTGATAAATAATAATGTATTTAGAACATCAGACTTAGGCACAAAAAATATAATCTTCCAGGCAAACGACGAGTAGAGTAACTCAATACAATGGAGAATAAAAGATGGCCAAAGCCACTGATTTAGAAAAAGAAAACTTAGAAGCACACGTTGACTTATGCCAACAACGCTATGAACAACTAGAAGGACGCTTAACAAAGATTGAACAAAAGGTTGAGCATATTCATGCTGACATTCAATCAGGAAATAAGTCTATGATCAAAGTTATGATCGGTTCCGCTGGCACAGTTGTTGCAGGTTTACTTTCTACAATCGTTATTCTCTTAATGAACTTATCCTAGTTCCTTTCACATAAATACAGTATGCTAATAAAAGAAGTCACATCAATAGATCTGGATGAAAAGCAGATATGGGGACGTAAAGGAACCAAACTGACTCGTAAGTACCGTTGTGTATCAGGCAGACGTAAAGGACGTATTGTTTCTAAAATGGCACAGTGCTTTGCCGCTCCTGATATGAAAAAACGTATGACTATGAAGAAGACTAGAGCAAGACTTGGTGCAAGAATTGTTCGTAAGTCCAAGCGTACTAAGAGAGTAAATCCAGCTTCAAGAACATTAGCAAGGTTGAATAAGAGAAGAAGATAATGCTTATTGGAGATATTACAGAAGGTGTAACATCTGTTTGGGGACGAAAGAAAGGCAAAGTAGTTCGTAAATATCGTTGCACAACAGGGCCTAGAAAAGGACGTCAAGTTGCAAGCCCTAGTACTTGTAATGCTCCTAAGAGAGTAAAGAGTATGATATCTATGAAGAAAGCAAAACGCCGTGGTAGTGCAATAACAACAAAGACTACTCGTACTAAGAAGTATTACGGTGCAAGCCCAAGAATAAGTAAACTGAATAAGATGCGTCCTAAAGTAACTAAGAGTAGACGTTCATCTCGTAGAAGGAAGATCAAGTAATGAGATTCAGCGACTTTGGTAAACAAGCAGAACAAAACGTTAAGGAAGGTATTCCTGATTTATCTAAAGTCTTAGGACCAGGGGTTAGACAAAAACCTGGTGCTGGCAGAGTAGGACAGCAAATGGGTGCTGATCCAAAAATGCAAAAAATTAATCAAAAGGTAGGAGCCACAGCAGTCAAACAGCCTATGGGCAGTTCCGGCAATAAAATGGCAAAGAAAGTTGGCGCTCAGGCTAACAAAATGCTTGCTCAACAAATGTTAAAGAAAGGTGCTACTATACCTATTCCAACAACAGATGGCAACAGACCTGAAGATTTTAAAATAGACAACGTCAAGGGCGACGAAGTCACAATGGTAAACCCTAAGCCGAAGAAGGGCGAGCCAACAAAAACAGTACATAGTAAAAAAGAACTAGAACCAATCATAAAAGGATTAGCAGGAGTATGAAGCTAAATGAGCTTATTAAAGACTTCACCATTGCTACGAGCAATGAAGAGAAAGATATCCTTTTAAAGTGTAAAGATTTGAAATTACTCAGTAGTTTTACAGAACACGAAAGATTCATAATTGAAGGATTAATTCGTAAACATCTTGTAACTAAAGTAAAGCATAAAGACACTGTAATGGTTCTAGCTAATGAAATTTAAACAATCGATATTACAACAATTAGATGATATTGTAACTACAGGTGTAGGCAAACTTCCATACACTAAAGGTGGTGATGTCTATATAGAACACAGCATGATCCAGACATCAAGACGTGGATATGTCGTGTTTTGCACCAAAAGTAAGACAAAAATAGCAGAAACTAGCAACAAAATATCAGCTCTTGCAATAGCAGTACAGAATAACAAACAACGTAAAGACTGCATAAATACACTGTTAGACTTGGATAGACAGTTTTCTAAGCACTATATGGACATTTTGTTCCATAAGCATACAATATCTGTTACTAAGGACGAAATTAAAAAGGCTATTACTGAAACAAGGCTAGATATAGCAATTAACGCTTGTTACAGAGTCAGAGAAACAATTGAAACTTATCTTTATGATAAATAAATATAACAAATACAAAGGGAAGAGCTACCATGAGAGTAACTGATTTTAGTAAACCAATAACTGCAAAGACGCTCAACGAGAATCTTGCACAGAAATTTGGTCAAAGAATAAATTTAGAAACATTTACATTAGAGCAATTACAAGATGCTCGTAATAAGATAAGAACACGTATTGCAAGTGTCGAAGCAAACGAAAACTTCAACGAAACCAGCAGTGAAGACTACACAAAGAATAAGCTCTTCTTAGATGTATTGAACGCTGAAATAGCAGAACGTGAAGATGTTGCAGTTGCTGACGAAAAAACAATTAAAGAAGGCGCAGAAGAAAATGCGGCTCTTGTTATGGCCGCAAAAGATATGGTTGACAGAGTTACAGGCTGGATGGAAGACACAGCAGAAATGCAAACAGAATCAATGCTTGAACTAGGCGATAAAATTAGAGATGAAGTTGGCTCAGAACAGTCAGAAGCATTTATAGGCGCAGTCAAGCCTGCATTAGAAAGTTTATTTGCATCGCTTGAATCAACAAGAGATTCATTAACAGGTGGCGTAGCTGTCCTGACAGGCGAAGGTGCTCCAGAAACAATGGGTGCTGAAGATCCAGCGGCAGAAGATCCTGCAATGGAACCAACAGTAGACCAAGAAGCAGAAGCAGGAGTAGAAGAGCCAGCAGGTGACGAATTTGATGCCGCAGGAGCGGCGGCTGGCGGCGAAGCTGAAGCTGGTAGAGAACAACGAGAATCAATAGAAAAATCACGTAAGTTAGGCCAACTTCTAGTAGGTTCAAAAAAAAAGTCTTAGAATCACAGCCGGCCTCTAAGACTGTCCTCAAAGCATTAAAAACAATTAAGGGTGATGGCATAGAAAAAATGTCATGGCAAGAGTTCAATGCCATTATGAAAAATATGGGTGGCGAGCAGTTTGATCAAGAAAGTTTTCAATTAGCATATGATAATGATCCTGCTGTCAAAGAATTAGTAGCAAGTTTTGATCCTGAAGGTATTAACTTCAAAAGCAAAGAAGATCCACAAGCAGGACAAGAACCAGAAGGTGAAGTAGACCAAATGGCTTCTAGAGCGACTGCTAACGCAATGTCATAATAACGGTTGACAATACTCCATATTGATTATATACTTACAACATGGAGAAACGTATGACTGATAGAACAGACGAAGAAATAATAGAACAAATTAAAGATCTTATCGTAAAAAACGTTCAGCCCAGTGTAGCACAACACGGAGGCAACATTGAATTTATGAGTTACGAAAACGGACATTTGCTTTTAGAGTTGCAAGGTGCTTGTTCTGGTTGTGCAGGATCAACTATGACACTTAAGATGGGTGTTGAAAATATGATAAAGCATTATGTACGCGAAGTACATACTGTTGAAGCAGTAGATGGCTTTTCAAATGTAGATCCTTTCTACTCCGATCCTTTCTCTATGGACACAGGATTTGAAGTAGAACCTAATGAGTGATTACAAACAAGTTATAGGTGATGATACCTTTTATACTTTGAACCATTTGTGGATGCTGACTACCAGTTATCCCAAGTTTGAAGATATGGAACATCTCTTTAAATTAAAACAATCTAAGATAGATACCAGCAGATATACATATACCAATAGCGGAACACAATTTCCCTTAGACCCTGATGACTGGGCTCAACAACAATCTGATTTTTTTGAATGGATGCAAACTAAATTTGATGATTTGCGTTTACCGTTTGAAATAGAATGTGTGTTAGCCAGTTGGGCAATTGAATATAATAAGCATGGCTTCCAAACTGCTCACAGGCATAGTTACGAAGCACTCAACCCTCATGGTGGAGAAATATCATGTGTAATTAATTTTGATGACGTACCAGCTGTAGAAGGCAACGAAGTAAACGGTAATCTCTTTACGTTTATTCCTGCTCCTAATGGTTACCAATACTATGAAGAGCATCCTAGCGTTCGTGGACAATGTATTTTGATGCATGGTGATGTATGGCACGGAGTGTATCCTACCCTACACCAAAGACGTTGCATTGTTGTCGACGTGAAATATAAACATAGAGAAATACCTAATGACCCTAATAATTAACAAGTACGAATACAAACCTATTGAGAGAAAACAAGTAGAGGGTAAACGAAAATATCTTACCCCCGACGGAAATGCAGTAGCATCTGTAACAACTATACTCGACGCCACTAAAGATAAAACACATCTTATCGCCTGGAAGAAGAGGGTGGGTGAACAGAAAGCTCAAGAGATTGTTACTGAAGCCGCAGGCGTTGGAACACGTATGCACAAATATTTAGAAGATTATGTAGAGCTAGGCAAGTGGCCAGAGCCGGGTAGTAATCCTTATGCCAAACAAGCACACATGATGGCAACACAAATCAAAGAGCAAGCACTTACCCATGTGGATGAAATATGGGGTAGTGAAGTTAATTTGTATATGCCACAGATGTATGCAGGAACAACTGACTTAGTTGGACAATATAAAGGTCAACCCTCTATAATGGATTTTAAACAAACAAACAAGCCTAAGAAGGTAGAATGGGTAGTAGACTACTTCTTACAGTTAGTAGCCTATGCAGAAGCACACAATGAACTATATGACACAAAAATACGTGAAGGACATGTGTTTATGTGCAGTAGAGCAGGTGAATATCAACAATTTGACATTTGGCCAGATGAATATGAAGAATGGCGTAAAGAATGGTACAACAGAGTATATGCGTATTACGAGAAACACGCATAAATACAATATCAATGTTGTAGGAGATTAAAGTGGCAGTAATTCAAATATCAAGAATTCAAATACGCCGTGGACAAAAGAACCAAGGTTCGGGTATTCCTCAACTAGCCGGTGGAGAGCTAGGTTGGGCAATGGATTCACAGGAAATGTTTATAGGTAACGGTTCAGTTGCTGAAGGTGCACCTTTAGTGGGTAACACAAAAGTATTAACAGAGCATGATAACTTATTTGAATTAGCAGACCAATACACTTACAAATCAGGATCAACAATACAAACAGGTGAAACAATAAACACACCTATTAAAAGATCATTACAACAAAGATTAGATGATATTGTAAGCACAAAAGCATTTGGCGCATTAGGTGATGACACAGATCAAACAACAAAACTACAACGTGCAATAGATCAATTGTTTTTGAATCCTAGTACTAAAGGCACAGAGCAAGCAAGAGTAGTTCTAGTGATAGAACCTGGCCTGTACCAATTGTCAGATAGTCTTAAGGTTCCTCCTTTTGCAACATTAAGAGGTGCTGGTAAAGGCAAAACAAAATTTATTCAAACATCAAACAATCCTATATTTGAAACTGTGAATGAATCAAGCACTCCTGGTAACTATGCCAATGACAGTTCTAGTACTACATTGAATCAAGCACAGGATATTGAGATATCAGGAATAACATTAGATAGCACAGGCAGTGGACCTATGCTAAAATTACAAAGTTGTAAAGACAGTCACTTCAAAGATTTAGAATTCAAAAACTATTGGGAAACAGGTGATGCAATCACTATTACAAATAGAGCAATAGAAATGAATAGTCTTAGTTCACTTGTAACTTGTTCACATAATATTTTTGACAATATAAAAATTAATGGAATTGATGTTGCAGTGGCAAGTGATTTTGATATACATAATAATTCATTTAAAAATATAAATGTATCTGATTGTGGACAAGGTTTCTTATTTGGTAATGGCACTGTAATAGGTACAGCAGGACAAGACACAGGACCTTATAACAACCAGATTACACACTGTAACTTCTCAGAAATTGACAACGAAGCAATTTGGATTAAAGAAGGCTACGGTAACGAAAGCCAAGGTAACTACTTCAGTGGAGTAGGTAACGTAGGGGGTAATGAAGGAAACGCCCAATACAGCGTTATTAAATTTGAAAAAGGTAATAACAACAGTATTAAAGATAACTTCGAAAGAACAAAGCTACTCGGGTACGATCAAACGTACATAGTGAACGCACCTTATGTATCTGAAATAGCAGGACCAGTTTCTGCTGACATTGGAGGGTTCCAACAGTTAACCATAAATGAAAGAAATACAGCAATTACTCTATTTCGGTTACCTGGAGACTTGACAAGAGGGTACAAAGTATCGTATAATTATGACAGTAGTGCAGTAAATGCGTCTCGCAAAGGTGTATTGCATATCATGTGTGATAAAGCACAAGATGCAGTTCATCTAGTTGATGACTTTGATTATTTTGGTGATGCTAATTTTGCACCAAACATGGTTATAAGTTGTGAACTTGCAGATGCTAATGCTGATACTACTACAGATACAATACTAATTAAGGTAAAGAATGCAACACCGAGTGATCAAGGAACATTTACATATACCATTAACGTACAGTCGGCGTAGAAATGTTTGATTTACAATACGAAGACAGGCTACGGGCGTGGAGAGACTTTCGTAACTATTTAGAAGAGTCACGGAAGCCTATTCAAGATACAATTAACTTTGTGAACCAAGCACCTGTTGGCAAACTTGAACTTAATTTATGGAACAACAGTGAATGGCCGCAACCATGGGAATTAGTAGAAGCAAGTCGCTTCAGTGAACAAGCAAAGATCTTACTTATCTGTTATACATTACAGTTAACAGAGCGTTTTGCCGATCAAAAGGCAGAGATACATATTGGTAGTAGAGTCGAAAATAATGACGATCTGCTCTTTTTATTGTACATAGGCGATTATGTAGTAGGATACATTTACGACATACCTGTGGCAATCAGTGACTTACCCAAGTCGCTAGTGTCACAAAGAATCTATACTATGCCGAGGCTACAATAAATATCATACTTAATAAATGAGAAAGAGGAATAGAGAATGACGCAAATTAATATCATCAAAAGAGACGGTAAAGCAGAACCATTAAACATCGACAAAATACATAAGGTTGTATTGCATGCCTGTGAAGGATTAGCAGGAGTGAGTGCAAGTCAAATAGAAATGAATTCTAACTTACAATTTTTTGACGGTATGACTACAGGAGAAATACAAGAAATCCTAATTAGAAGTGCAAATGATCTTATTACACTAGAAAATCCTAACTATCAATATGCCGCGGCACGTTTACTTGCTTACGGTGTATATAAAGATGTGTTTGGTGAATATAAAAATAAAAATTTACGTCAAATGATTGATTTGAATATAGAACGTGGCGTCTACGATCCAGATATTCTTGTTAAGTATAATGATGAAGAACTTGCAAAACTAGATTCTTATATTCATCACAAGCGTGATGAAAACTTTACCTACGCAGGTCTGCGTCAGGTAGTCGACAAATACCTATGCCAGGATAGATCCAGCGGACAAATATTTGAAACTCCTCAGTTCATGTACATGATGATTGCGGCAACATTGTTTGCAAACTATCCTAAAGAAGATAGGTTGTACTATGTAAGGAGATACTATGACTCGACCTCGCTTTTTAAAATCAAC
>CEWG01011536.1_pt1 | contig 13491 bp, 10 predicted proteins | sample 361411 | NCBI WGS metagenome assembly CEWG01 (sample SAMEA2622173, study PRJEB7988) | marine metagenome | biome: marine biome (ENVO:00000447); feature: surface water layer (ENVO:00002042); material: "saline water (ENVO:00002010), including plankton (ENVO:xxxxxxxx)" | depth 5 m | reverse complement strand
ATTATTGGTTCAGAAGCTATTTGCCAAGGCCAGGTAATACTTAATGAGCCTAAAATAAAACCTGTTAATGCAGCCAAAGTAATATCTCTATAATGTTTAAATACCCAAGCTAATAAATGTGAAAAACTCATAAGTCCAAAAATAGATCCTAGGCAGAAAATACTTAATAAGGTAATATTGAAATCCACAATGGATTCAACCATTAATAGTTCATAATTACCCATAAGAATTAAAATAAATGAACCGGAAAGACCTGGAAGCATCATACCACTAATACCAACGATTCCACATATAAAAACAAAAAGTAAACCGTCATTTGCAACACCTTTATTTAAAAAGCTGAGTGAAAATGCTATTAGTGTTCCTATAGATATACTAATAATACATTCTAAATTCCATTTATTTATTCTTTTACCAACAAATAAAACAGATGCTATTATTAGTCCAAAAAAGAATGCCCAAATTAATGTAGGAAAATTTTCAAATAAATATTCAAATAAACTAGCTATACTAAATACACTAACTATGCTTCCTCCAAATATTGCGAATAAAAAATAAAGATTCGTGTGTTTTATGAAGTCTGTAAATTGTTTCTTTTTCAAAAGAATTAATGCTTTTTTATCAAAAGATTTTAAAGAGATAATTAATTCTTCATAAATCTTGGTAATTAATGCGATTGTCCCTCCTGATACTCCAGGAATTACATTTGCAATTCCCATTGCCATTCCTTTAAAAAATAAAATGATGTAATAATTCATTTATTTTATATTTATGAAATTAGAGAATGTATCTGCTCTCATACCTCTTCTTAAGCATTCTAATGATAAAATATCTTTGCATCCAATATTTCCTAAGTTTACATGCGGTCCAAATTTATTAATAAACCAAGCTTGTTGCGTTTGTTTTGGAGCTTCCCATAAAATATTGTCTATTTTTATTTTATCAATTATTTCTGTAACCATTTTTTTTTCAATTTCACCATCCGAATTATAAATTCCAGTGTTTCCGCTTTCTCTGCTTTCTGTAATTACTTTCCAACTTCCAGCTTCTAGTTCTTTTTGAATCCATATTGGCCAGTTTTCTGTTTTGTTGTCTTCTAAATAGTTCTTTCTACCTACTTCACTAATAACTATAAAATCTTTTTTGAAATCTCTTATTATATTACATTTTTTATCGTGACTAATATCTATGCAACCATCAGATATCTCAACCATATTAATTTTGTTTTTTTCTAAAAATCTTTTGTATTCATTAATTTGATTTCTTATGGCAAAGTATTCAAAGAGAGTGCCACCTGCATGAACTAAAATATTACTTTCAATGAATAGACTTACTTTTTCTTTTAAATTAGGGGTTAAAAAACTTGTTCCAAAACCAAATTTAACAATATCAGTATACTCTGAGCACAATGAGATAAAGTCTTCTGACTCTCTAATTGATAGTCCTGTATCTATCATCATTGTAAGACCATTTTTTCTACTTTTAGAATTGCTTATGGTCATTTGTATTAATTAAAAAATTTATTTTAAACAAAGATAGTAATCATTATGTAAACAAAAATTTAATTATGTAGTTTTGTTTATATTTTAGCATATGACATTAATTAAATCAATTTCAGGAATTAGAGGTACTATTGGAGGTGAATTAGGTGATTCTCTTACTCCACTAGATATTGTAATTTTCACTACTTCCTATGCGTTTTTTATTAAAAATCAAAAATTGTCATCAAATACTATTATTATTGGAAGAGATGCTAGAAAATCAGGTTTAATGGTCAGTAATATCGTTTCAGGAACATTGATTGGTTGTGGTTTAGATGTGATAGACGTAGGATTATCTACAACACCAACAATTGAAATGGCAGTTATTCGTGAAAATGCTGCTGGTGGTATTATTATAACAGCAAGTCATAATCCAAAAGAATGGAATGCTCTTAAATTATTAAATAGTTTAGGTGAGTTTTTATCTGAAAATGATGGGAGAAATATTCTTTCTATTGCAGAAGCTAAGCAGTTTAATTATTCTAAAGTAGATAAATTAGGTTCTTATATTTTTGATAATAGTCATAATCTAAAACATTTAGATGATATTTTAAAATTAGATTTAGTAAATGTAAATTTAATCCGAAAAGCTAAATTTAAGGTTGTTGTTGATGCAGTTAACTCTTCAGGAGGTTTTATGGTTCCTCTTTTATTAGAAAGACTTGGAGTGAAGTGTATTAAATTATATTGCGATCCTAATGGAAATTTTCCACATAACCCAGAGCCTTTAGCTGAACATTTACATGATATTTCTAAACTTGTTCCTTCTGAAAAAGCAGATTTTGGTATTGTCGTGGATCCTGATGTTGATAGACTAGCCTTAGTATGTGAAGATGGCAGTATGTTTGGAGAAGAATATTCTTTAGTTTCAATTGCTGATTATGTTTTAAGTTATGAAAAAGGTAATACAGTATCTAATTTATCATCATCAAGAGCTCTTAAGGATATAACTAATAAATATAAAGGAAAGTACAAGGCATCAGCAGTTGGCGAGGTAAATGTTGTTGAAATGATGAAAAAAAATGATGCAGTTATAGGAGGAGAAGGAAATGGTGGTATTATATATCCTAAATTACATTATGGTAGAGATGCTTTAGTTGGTATTGCTTTATTTTTAAGTCAACTCGCTGAAGGAAACTTAACAGTAAAAGCACTAAAAGAAACCTTACCTACTTATTTTATGTCAAAAAATAAGTTAAAATTAAAACCTCAAATAGATGTAGATAAAATATTAAAAACTCTACAAATGCAATTTGAAAAAGAATACTCAATAACTATTATCGATGGTTTAAAAATTGATTTTAAAGACGGCTGGGTGCACCTTCGTAAATCCAATACTGAACCTATAGTTAGAATTTATTCAGAAGCAGTTACAAAAGAAAAAGCTGATGTTTATTCTAAAATGATAATTAATGAAATTAAATCTTTATTGTAATGAGAGTATATTTAGATAATGCCGCAACTACACCAATTTCACCTGAAATTATAGAAATGATGAATGAGATGATGAAGACGCATTTTGCAAACCCCTCTTCAATTCATTCTTTTGGTAGAGAGTCTAAAATAATTATTGAAAATGCACGAAAAAGTATTGCTGATTTATTAAATACATCACCAGGTACTATTTTTTTTACATCTGGAGGGACAGAGGCAGATAATATGGCAATCAATTGTGGAATAGGTTCGCATGATATTAAGCATGCTGTTACTTCTAAAATTTCACATCATGGTGTTTTATATCCGTTACAAGACCTTGAAAAAAAGGGTGATATAAAGTTGTCTTATGTTGATATAGATAATCATGGAATAGTATGTTTGTCTAGTCTAGAAAAAATCTTGAAAAATAATCCTCGTTCATTTGTATCTATAATGCATGCAAATAATGAAATAGGCACAATACAAGACATAAAGAAAATAGGTTATTTATGTAAAAAATATAATGCAATTTTTCATTCTGATACAGTTCAGACAATGGCTCATTATCCTATTGATATAAGTAATTTAAATATTGACTTTTTAGCTGCTTCTGCTCATAAATTTCACGGTCCTAAAGGAGTGGGTTTTATATTTATATCTGAAAACATTAATATTAAACCATTTATTAGAGGAGGAGGGCAGGAAAGAAACATGCGAGCTGGAACAGAAAATATAATTAGTATTGCAGCTTTAGCTAAGGCTATGGAGATAGCTTATGCTAATTTAGATGAAGAATCTAAATTTATAAAGAATTTAAAACAATACATGATTGATAAACTAAAAACTGAAATCAAAGATGTGCAATTTTTTGGTAATTGTACTGACCTGGAAAAAAGTTTATATACTGTTCTTTCTTGTAGTTTTCCTAAAAATGATAAATCAGAGATGTTATTGTTTAACTTAGATATTTTAGGTGTTGCTTGTAGCGGAGGAAGTGCATGTAGTTCAGGAAGTAATAAGGGTTCCCATGTTTTAAGAGAAATTGATTCATCAAATCAACGTACAGGTATTAGATTTTCATTTAGTAAATATAATACTAAAGAAGATATAGATTTTACAATACAAAAGTTAAAAGAGCTATTTTGTTAGTTTTCTAATTTTAATATTTAGGTATCCATAAATTATACTCATAATTGGAGAAATTAAATTAAAGAAACAGTAGGGAAGGTATGTTAATGTTGCAACTCCTAATACTGCAGATTGTGTAGCTCCACATGTGTTCCATGGAACTAACACTGATGTTACTGTTCCACTATCTTCAATTGTCCTACTTAGGTTCTCTGGTGCTAGGTTGTTTTTTTTGTAAGAATCAGAAAACATACGACCAGGAACTACAATGCTTAAATATTGATCTGATGCAGTTAAATTAAAAAATATACATGTTCCCGCAGTTGTTGCAATTAAATTACCTGTGTTCTTCGCATATTTTAAAATTGGTTCTGCAATTTTTTTTAAAAGTCCTGTTGATTGCATAACTCCACCGAAAATCATTGCACATATTATTAGCCATATAGTATTCATCATACCTGCCATCCCACCAGAATGTAGCAATGAATCCATCATTGATTTTAATGATTTGATTTCAGTATTAGTACTTATTGATATTTCACTAGTCATCGCGCTAACAATTGTAAAATAGCATGAATAAAAGTCTAATTGATTAGAGTTTGAAATTATTTTTATCATTTCTGGTTGAAAAAAAATTGTAGATATTCCAGCTAAAAAAGTACCAATTATAAGTACTGCAATTGCAGGTGTTTTTTTAATTATAAGTAAAATTATAATTATAGGTATGAAAAATAACCATCCATTTATATTAAATGTACTGGAAATCACATTCAATATCTCATCTATATTTTCACCCGTAGCCTCTTTAAAATTCATTCCAATTATTAAAAAAATTATAAGTGTTATAATAAATGACGGTATTGTTGTATATGTCATGTATTTGATGTGTGTAAATAAATCCGTACCAGAAGATACAGGAGCAAGATTTGTTGTGTCAGAAAGAGGAGACATTTTATCTCCAAAATATGCGCCTGAAATTACTGCTCCTGCAATTAATCCTATTGGTAAACCAAGAGCTTTACCTATACCTAATAATGCAATTCCTATTGTAGCTATAGTACTCCATGAACTTCCTGTAGCTAAAGACACAATTGCTGAAATAATTGCAGTAGCAAATAAAAAAACTTCTGGATTTAATATTTGAAGTCCATAATAGATCATAGCTGGCACTATACCACTTATTAACCATGTTCCAGTAAGAGCTCCTATTAGTAATAATATAATTATTGCTGGCGTGGTATTTGCTATACTAGAGCTTATGTCTTTTAAAATTTTTTCAAAATTGACTGTTTTGAATTTAAGTCCTATAACTGCAGCTATTGAAGCAGAAATCAATAATGCTAATTGATTTGCACCAGAGAGCGATTCATCTCCAAAAACAATTACGTTATAAGCTAATAAAATAATTAGAATTAATATTGGAAATACGCATAATATATAGTGAGGCTTTTTTTTTTTCATAATAATTGATACAATTATTTTATACCAATTTCATTCATGCACTTCTTTATAGCTTTATATGTTCTTTCAATATTATTATCTAAGCCTATTGAAATACGAACTAACCCATTTGATAAACCCATTTTAGACCTTTCGTTTTCAGGAATTTCAGAAGACGTAGATAACCCAGGTGCTGAAAAAAGTGTTTTGTAAAAACCTAGGCTAACTGCAAGATAACCAAGGTTATTTTTTTGCATTTTCTCCATTAATTGATTGGCATTAGCCTCAGTTTTTGTGTCTATAACAAATATTCCACCATATCCAAATTCCTTATTAAAGCTTTGTTTCATGATTTTATGTTGAGGATGATTTTGTAGTCCAGGGTAAATAATTTTTATACCATCTTGAGATAAGTTTTTTGCTAAATAATATGCATTCTCTGAATGTTTTTTTATTCTTAAATGTAAAGTTTTCAGATTTTTCAAAATACTAGAGGATCTAAAAGAATCCATTACAGGACCTAGTAACATAGCACTTCCAGAATTTACATCAATCATTTCTTGTATAAAATTTTCATCAGAGCAGACAACTCCTCCAACTGTATCAGAAGACCCATTTATAAATTTTGTCATAGAATGAATAACGATATTAGCTCCTAATTTTGCTGGAGAAAAAATTAGTGGTGTAAATGTATTATCTACAACTAATTTTATATTATATTTTTTTGCAATTTTTGCAATTTTAGTAATATTCGAAACTTCTAAAAGAGGATTACTAATAGTTTCACAATAAATTACTTTCGTTTTATTAGTGATTTGATTTTCAATTTGTTTAAGCTTAGTAATATCTACAAATTTTGTTTTGATATTGAACTTCGGTAGGTAGTTTTTAAAAAATGCATAAGTACCACCATAAATGGTTCTACTGCTTAAAATTTCATCTTCATGATTACATATCTGTAGTATGGTATTTGTAATTGATGCCATTCCAGAGGAAGAAATAATTGCACCTTTCATTCCCTCCATTTCTGCTATTGCTTTGCTTAAGTATGATGTTGATGGATTAGTGTGTCTTGAATATAGATAACATCCTTCACGTGTTCCATCAAATACATCACCCATAGTTTTTCCTGAGAGATAAGTAAAAGTAGATGAATCAGCTATAGATGGATTAACACCTCCATATTCACCAAAAAATTGTAAATCTTGAATTTTATCTGCAGGTGACCATTTATTTTTTTTATTCATTGTTTGTATATGTTAGTTATCTTCTTCGTAATATCCATAGTAACCGTATTCATATCCGTATGCATATCCATATGACCCTATTTTATTCACTTGATTATCATTAATTAAAATTCTGAGATTTTTAACTCTTTTATTATTTTCTAAGTTATTAACTATATTTAATGTTTTGATTTTTGAGTAATTGTGTCTTACGACATATAAATTAATATCACAATGCTGCATTAATAACAATGCATCTGTTACAAGTCCAATAGGAGGAGTGTCAATAATTATATAGTCATACTTTGTTTTAAGTTTATCAATGATATTACTCATTTTTGAACTTTCAATTAGTTCTGCTGGTTTTGATGGAATTGGTCCAGAGGTGATAATATCCAGATTTTCAATATGTGAATTTTGAATTATTTCATCAATTTTATGTTTTCCTAATAAACAACTACTTAACCCTAAATTTCTATCTATTTTAAAATCTGTATGTAATTTAGGCTTCCTCAAGTCACCACCAATTAATAATGTTTTATATTCAGCAGAAGCAAAAATTGCTGCTAAATTCATTGCGACAAATGTTTTTCCCTCACTTCCTATTGAAGAGGTAATAGAAATAATCTTATTATTTTCATTTTTTTCAAAATGCTGAATATTTGTTCTAATACTTCTAAATGATTCAGCAATGATAGATTTAGGAGAATTTGCTGTAATTATATTTGTTGCACCATCACTATGACCTATAACACCAATTATTGGTGTATTAGTGAATTTCATGATATCCTTTTTTCTTCTAATAGTATCATTGAAAAAATTACGTAGAGAGATTATAGAAATTGGAAAAAATATCGATGTGCAAAATGCCAAAAAATATATTAACATTTTTCGTGGCTTTATAGGAATATTGCTTTCTAACATTGCTGGATCTATAACTCTTATTCCTGGTGTTGCTCCAACATCTACAATAGCTGCATCATATCTTTTTTCTGTCAAGTACTTTTCTGTTGCAACATGGTAATCATACCTTCTTTTTAAAACGATATATTCTTTTTCTGCGCTAGTAAAATTCTTTAAGCTATTATCAAAAGAATTTATTCTGTTTTTAAGTTCTTTGTTTGTTAATTTTGCGGATGAAATTAAATTTGTTACATTTTCTATAATAGTTTTTTTGGTGTATTCAATTTGATTTATTATTGACTTATAGGCGGGATTTTTATCAGTTGTTGTTAATTTCAACTCTCTTTCTTTATCATATAATAAATGTAGCTGTTCAATTAAAATATTCAGTTCTGGATTTGTTATCCCCATCGATGTTGGAGAAAAAATAGTGTTATTATTATCTTTTAAATAAGAAAGTAAAGCTTGATAGTTTATTATTTTAACTGTTTGTTCAGAAACTGTGTTGTCTAATTTCACTTTTTGATAATATGTTCCTTGAGAATTATCTAGATTTTCATAAAACTCTTTGTTTTGTAACTTGAAATTTGTTAAATAATCTTGTAATAATTTTAAGGAATCATTAACTATTTTAAGTTCTTCATCTAGAAAATGTAATGTATTTGTTGCAATACTTCTTTTTTCTTCAAGCGCATTTCTAACATATATTTCAGTCATTTTTTTAAGTATTGCAATATTTTTTTTTGGATTTTTATCTTTAATACTTAGTTTTAATATATCTGAATCTTTTGTGACAGGATTAATTGTGATTTTATTTCTAATCTTTTGAGCAACTTTGTTTGTTGTATTTATTTTTAATGAATATTTTTTGTTAATATGATTTTTATTAAAAAATATATTTTTTAAAATTTTAAATGAATATAAGTTGTCTTTTGATATTTTATCTCCAAAATTGAAATCTTTATCCAAGTCGATATTTATTATGTAATTTTTATCATTTTTTTCATTTAAAACATTATATGGAAAAACATTTTCAGCTTTAATTTTTAAATTAAATTTATTTTCATTAATGATATTAATTGCATATTCAACACCAATTAATTGATTATGTGAGGAGTCTATCAGTAAAACAAATGGACAGGTTTCGTATAGTTCATTTGTCTGCAGAATACCGTGTTGAAAATATGAAATACCAATATCAAGTTCTTTTACTATTTTTTCTGTAATAGTATAGGATTTCAATGTTATTATTTCATTAGTAAGATTACTTTTTTCAAAGACGTCTAATTCGTCAATAATGCTTTTTTCGTTATTTGATATCTTTAGTGTTGTATATATACTGTATTCAGGAATCGTAAATCTTATATATAAAAAGGCAATTGAAATAAAAAAAAACAATGAAATCACAAAATAGTACCAATATTGAGTATAACTTAAAATCAGACCTTTTATGTCTAGCGTTTCTTCATTAGCTTTTTTTAATTCCTGCATATTTATTCTGAGAATTTAAGATAAACATTAAATAATACAGCAAAAGTTGTAAGCGCTGAAAGAAGAAGCTGAGATTGTGATTTTCTAAAACCTTTAAATTTTAATGGTTCTATATAAATAACATCATGATTTCTTAAATAAAAAAAATCAGAATTTAGTATTTCACTTGAAGTTAAATCAATATTATAGACTTGTTTCTTGTTGTTTTCAGATCTAAGTATTTTAACTCTTTTTAAATTGGCATAATCATTAATTCCGCCAGACATTGCAATAGCATCATATATAGTAATTCCTTCTTCATAAACTGGATAGTTACCAGGAATATTAATTTCTCCTAAAACTGTAAATTGAAAATTTGCTAATTTTACAATTACAAATGGATCAATTAAAAACTCAGATGCTTTTGAAGTAATTGTCTTTTCAGCTTCTTCAAGTGTTTGATTAAGAATGTATACTTTTCCAACATTAGGAATATCAATAGTTCCTTCTTGGCTAATTGTAAATCCATTGAGATAAAGATTTGCAGCAGTTAGTGCTTGATTGCCACTGTTTGAGTTGCTTTCTAAGTTAAATAATGCGTTTGATTCTTCATTTCTGCTTATAACTTTAACCATTAAAACATCTCCGATTTCCAAATTGTGTTTTGGTGGTACTGGAGAGACATCCCATTCACTAATATTTGTTTCATTTAAAATAGTTATTTTATCCATTGGGGTACATCCAAACAGAAATAACAAAGCAGTAAATAATAATAATTTTGATATTGACATTTAAATTATGTTTAATGCAAAGATAAGAATTTTGAAGCCTTATATAAATAATTTGAGATTTTGGTATAATAAATGTGTTGGTAAACCAACTACATTATTAAAAGATCCATGAATTTTTTTCACACCAATATATCCAATCCAGTCTTGTATTCCATATGCGCCTGCTTTATCGTATGGAAAATATTTCTTAATATAGCTATAAATTTCATGTTTTTCTAATTTGCTAAAATATACTTTAGTTGAACAAGAAAAACTAATTTCTTTTTCTTTTGATTTTATACAAACTCCTGTTATTACTAGATGTTGTTTATTTGATAATTTTTCAAGATGTTTTGCCACTTCAATCGAATCTTTAGGTTTGTGTAAGATTTTGTTATTTTGTATAACAATAGTATCAGCAGTAATTAGTAAAAAATTATTTTTTAGTTGAAGTGCAATTTGACTAGCTTTTTGTTTAGCTAGAAATTCAGGTATTAAATTTTGATTTATTTTTTTTGGAAATATTTCTTTTTGCTTACAAATTTTTATTTTAAATTTTAAATTCATTTTTTCAAGAAGTTTTTTTCTTCTTGATGACTGAGATCCTAATATTACATTGTATTTATCATTGATTCTTTCGATAGTCATAATTTTTTTAAAAAAAATGTAATAAATGGGATTGATAAAATACCTGTTAACATAATTAATTTACATAATTTGGTTAAATATGTATAATGACTTTTTTGCTTTGCAAAAACTATTTTTTTTAATAATACATTAAGTTGTATTTGTATAATTATAGTAAATATTATAATGAATAATACAAATAATAATCTTTCAAATGATATTTGAAGATTTGAATAATTATCAAGTATTTTAGAAAGTAATAGAAATTGTACATATGCAATACACAAAATTGTGATTATAATTATTAACTGTAAAATTTTTTTTGTCTTTTTTTTACCATATTTTATTACTAAAGTACTTGCTTTATAATAGCTATCTCCATCAACATCTTCAATGTCTTTAATGATTTCTCTTATTAAAGTTATTAAAAAACAAAAAAAAGTGTAACCAATTATTATGTTAAAAGTTTGTGAAGATTTGATAATCTCCCAACTATATAAAGGGATTAAATCATATAATAATAGATTAATTATACTTAAAGAAGTTAGAAATGCAATTAGTAAATTACCAAAAAGAAAGGATGTTTTATATTTTTTTGAATAAATCCATAGCGAAAAAATAAAAAAAAAGAAAAAACTTGAAAGCCACAATTTATTTATTGCTATTACAAGATATATACAAGAAATTATAGCTCCGATATTTAAAAGATAGTATGTTTTCCACGCTGAAATTATAGTAATTCTTTCAGATATTATTATATCTTTTGGTTTATTTATTTTGTCAATTTTCACATCATAAATATCATTAATAATATATCCTCCAGCTATTATAAAAATTAATGTTATTAAATAAATGTAAAAATGAAAATTTGATAATGCAGTGTCTTTAAATGACTGACTAATTATGAAGAATTTAATTAAAAAATTCATTAAACAAATAACCAATAAGTTTTTAAATCTAATTAATTTTATAAAAGTTAGAATACTAATTATCATTACACATTATTGAATTTGTTATGATACGATAAATATTTTTAATTTTTTCATCAGTAATATCATCCAATTGTTTGTTAATTGTATTTATGTCTTTTCTGGCTGCAGGTCCAGTTTGCAATTCTGATGGTGTGTTTTTTTCAAGTTGATGGTAAGTTTGTTGAATTAGTGGTAATAAAATTTTGAAGTCAATATTTGCTTTTGTAAGCAAGTTGTCTGCAATAGAAAACATGTGATTTGTAAAATTACATGAAAAAACTGCAGCTAAATGAATAGTTTTTCTTTGCTGAGAGTTGATTAATTCTACTTTATTTGATAAATTATTAGCTAATTTTATTAATTTTTTTTCGAAAATGGGATGATTGGATTCAATACATAATGGAAACTCCAAATTATTTTGATTAATTTTATTAAAAGTTTGTAGTGGATACAAAACCCCAAAATATTTAAAGTGCTTAGCAAACACATTAATATTAGTATTTCCAGATGTATGAACTACATTATTAATTTTATTTTTTAGTTTATTTATAATTGATTCAATTTTGTCATCCTTAACAGCTATTATATATAAATCTGCTTTTTTAATATGCATTAAATTGTCAATTGCTTGAGAATTAATTTTGTTTGATAATTTTTTTGCATTTTCAATTTTTTGGCTCCATACCTGAGTGATTTTATATCCACAGGAAAGCAATGACAAAGCCAAATGAGTAGCTACGTTTCCAGATCCTATTAAAATTATATTATTCATTTTTATGTTAGCAATATTCTATTATTTTCAAAAACAAAGTTATAATTTTGCATTAACTTTTATTAAGTCATGTTAAAAAGAATTATATCAATTTTTTCTTCAATGAAGCTTGCTTCAGTATTGCTGCTTTTCTTTGCTTTTTCAATAGGTTATGCAACATTTATTGAGCGTGATTTTGGAACAGACTCTGCAAATGCTTTGATTTACAGAGCATGGTGGTTTGAGTTCTTACTTGTATTTTTATGTATTTGCTTGTTTCTAAATATTTTTAAATATAGATTATATAGAAAAGACAAGCTGCCAACATTTATGTTTCATGTTTCATTTATAATAATAATTATTGGAGCAGGAATAACCAGATTTATTGGATACGAAGGGATGATGCAAATTTATGAGGGAGAAACTGAAAATACATTTTTATCTGATAATGTTTATTTACAGACAATAGTTGCAGACACTAATGAGCAGGTTTCAATTAGTATAGACAAAAAATTAAATTTATCTGGTATTACCAAAAGATTTGATCAAACTTTTATTCTTCAACATTTATTTTCTAACTATTTCTCAGTTTCTAGCAATAGTTTAGCAAAAAAAATAAGTATTGAATATGTTGATTTTTTGCCTAATGTTGATGATAAAGCAATTGATTCAACCATTTCAGGTATTCGTATAGCTACATCTAACAATTCTGAAAAAAAAGGTACAGATCTATCTGAATCTGAATTTTTGTATAGTGATATTTTAATTGATAGTATTTCCACTCTTAAAGGAATAAAATTTACAGTAAATAATATGCAGGATTCGGCTATAAATTTCTTTATTAATGATGGGTTAGTTCAATGTGTTTCAAATTTTGATCTCAATTTGACTAATATGTTAGCCAGTACACAATCAAATACCTATGTTGCTGGAACAGTTTTTGAAGTTCAGCCTATGACTTTAATAAACATTAATGATTATCGATTTAACCTTGTAGATTTTTTATTTGATAAACAATATAAAAGTTACTCTACTTCCAATAATATGAATTTCAGAGACAATCCTTACAGAAAAAAAGACGAGTTAGTTTTGATGGTAAAGATTGAAGATAAACAAAAAGAAATTAGATTAAGAGGTAAAAAAGGAGATGCCCCAGAATTCATAGAATTTGAATTAGATAGTTTATTATTTAAGATGGCATACGGACCTAAATACTATGAACTCCCTTTTAATATTAGATTAGACAGT
>CEWG01031178.1_pt1 | contig 13497 bp, 15 predicted proteins | sample 361411 | NCBI WGS metagenome assembly CEWG01 (sample SAMEA2622173, study PRJEB7988) | marine metagenome | biome: marine biome (ENVO:00000447); feature: surface water layer (ENVO:00002042); material: "saline water (ENVO:00002010), including plankton (ENVO:xxxxxxxx)" | depth 5 m | reverse complement strand
TTTGAGGTAATTAAAAAAGGATTAGAAACTTCAGTTCAGGATTACCCTGGTCGGGTAGGTTATTTAAACCAAGGTTTCCCTCCCTCGGGACCCATGGATAGTTGGTCTTTTCGTCTAGCTAATTTACTAGTTGGCAACAATCCAAATGAAGGTGCACTTGAGTGTCAGTATACAGGACCAACCCTTAAATTTGAGTCAGAGCATGTTATCGCTATTTGCGGTGCTGATATGCAACCAAAAATTGATGGTCAGTCCATTCCTCTTTGGGAAAGTGTGTTGATAAAATCAGGACAAATTCTCGAATTAAATTTTTGTTTGAATGGAGCAAGATCTTATATAGCATTTTCTGGTGGTATAAATATTCAATCTTGGCTGGGTTCTAAATCTACTTTTCATAAAGCGGGCGTAGGTGGTATTGAAGGATACGCTCTCCAAGAAGGGCAAAAAATTCCTTTAGGGAAATCAGAAGGAAAAGTTGGAAAGAAAATAAAAAGTGATGCACTTCCTGAAATAACTAAGTCAGGATTATGGGAGATTGAAGTTGTTCGTGGTCCTAATGATGACTGGTTAGATGAAAATGGCTATAAGACTTTTCTTCAAGCTGAATGGAAATTACAAGCAAGAAGTGATAGGACCGGTTTCAGATTGGATGGTCCCCCGTTAACTTTCAATGAAAAAGCAACGAACAAATCTCCCGAACATGGATATGAACCATCTAACATTATTGACCAGGGATATCCAGTTGGAGGGATTAATTTAGCAGGTCAGACACCAATAATTTTAGTAAATGATGGGCCCAGTATGGGGGGGTTCATTGTTCCCTATACTGTCCCTTCTGCTTCTTTTTGGAAATTGGGTCAGGCAAAACCAAGTGAAAAATTAAAGTTCATAGAAATTACTGTCGAGAAATCACAAGAAATGAGATCTCTACAAACATCATTGTGTTCAAATGGAAGTGTAATTTAATAAATGGCAACTGAAGTTTTAACATCCGTACCAGGAAATATATGGAAGGTACTTGTAGAAGTTGGTGATAGCGTTAATGAGGGAGATGTGCTCTTCATAATGGAGGTTATGAAATCAGAGGTGAACCATAATGCCCCCATAAGTGGAACTGTAGTTGAAATTAATATTCATAATGATCAAGAGGGGGTTGACCCAGGCACAGTAGCTATTTTAATAGAATAAATGAATAATGAATTAATATTATATAACGGTCCAACTTCGCCCTTTGGAAGGAAGTGCAAGGTAGTTGCACTCATATTAAACATTGAACACAAAGAAGAAAAAATCAATATTTATAAATCAAGCTTTTTGGATGAGTTCAATCCCTTGAGGCAGGTGCCTACCCTTTTAGCAAAAGGTAGGGCAATAACAGATAGTGATAATATTTGTTTATATTTTGATAATCTTTCAAATAAAAGATCTCTTTATCCAAAGGATAGGTATTGGGATTGTATGACTGTGATTAGTGTTACTAATGGAATAATGGAAAACGCTGTAAACAGATACATTGAAATGACAGCAATAGAAGAAAAAGAGCAAAGAAAAAAAGCCATTGAGAGATATGAAAAGAAAATTTTAAGATCCATTGATTGGATTGAAAATAAATTTGATGAAATAATTAATGATGAGATAACTATGGATCAAATAGCAGTTGCTTGTGCCCTTGACTATACTTCATTTAGATTCACAAAAGATTGGGATATTAAAAATCCAAAACTAAAAGATTGGTTAGAAAAAATTTCAGAAAATGATTTTATGAAAAGTACCAGACCAGGAGTGAGTTTTAAGTATGAATAATTATTTAGAAAAGCAAAGAAACATGATAAGTTATAAATATATGAGATTTTTTTATATATTGGTATCTATAGCTAGCTTATTGCCATTAAATCTTAATGCTGAATATGAAATGCATATTCCTAATTGTACTCAAAAAGGCGTAGAAAATTGTGGTGGTTTTCTATTTGATAATGAAACAGGTGACGTCTTATTTTGTGGATCAGAAAGTTGTATTGATTTGAAACTACCTAAGTCATGGAGAACAAAACAAGAAGGCAAGCAGTCTAAACAGGATCAGATCATAGAAATGCTATCCAATATACAAGTTGGAACAGTGAGCTCGACTGTAAAAAATGTTGATATTACTGAAACAACAAAGGTAGAAAAAAAATCAGCAAAAACTGAAGAAAAGAAAACGAAATCTAAAGAAGAAAAAAAACCTGCTAAAAAGGCAGAAAAGTGTGACAAAGAAAAGAAAAGTTTGTGTAAAGGCTCAGGTGGAATGCAGCTTGGCGGCACTAAAATGAAACTTAAAAAACCAAAAAAATAATAATAAATTGAAAAAAAAAATTAAAAAAAAGGCAATAGCTCTATTTATTGTTAGAGAAAAATTAGCACTGGATCTGTCAAATGAAATTCATATGCAAAAGGAAGAAGCTTATGAAATTATTGATTTTGCATTAGAGCTAACTGATAAAGTACCTCATTCATACGAGCAATTAAAATCCGAAATTAAAGCTTATATAATTATTAATATGCTATCACTTGTAACAAAGTTTCAATAATTTAAATTCCACTAGTATCAATTGATTTTTTTTCTGAAATTTGATTCTCAGAATTCAATTTTTCTTCAAAGATTTTATTCTCTTCTTTTAAGAAGTTGATATCACTTAAAATTATATCCATTCTTCTATTGTTAAAACTGTAATCACAAGTAACACTGAAAATTATTTCATTATTTTTATTTTTTTCTTGTAAATAAATCTCCCATGTAGTTTTACTTTTTAGTTTATTTGGAAACTGTTTTATCTCAGTAAAAAAAAGATCTGCGTTTTTATCCTCAAAAGATGTAATAAATTTATTTTGAATATCTAGACATTCAACTGGGCTCATATTTAGTTGATTATTTGAACCATGAATTTCAAAGATACTTCCGTTTTTAGTAGATTTGATAATGTATTGATTAAGATATTTATTTGAAATTAAAACTTGGTCTTCATTGATCACAATATTTTCAATTTTATCTTTTTTATAATTAGTATTTCCGTCATTTTGATATTGATAAACTTCGTCATAAAGCTTGTATCCAAATAGTTCAATTGAGAATAAATTAGAGGTAATAAAAAATATTTGAAATGCTATTAGACTAATCTTGACCATACATTATTATAACATTTATTTAATTCTTTGTAATTGTGTTGAGAGGATATGGGATATCCTCAATTGAAAAATTTTTACAATGCTCAATACCCTCAACCAATTTTTTCCACAATGTTCTTCCATCGTTTTCTAAAGCTGGGAGAGAGGAAGAGGCCAAGCTTAAAAACCAAATTTTGAAAGAATCTTTAGATACCCTATCTAAATCAGAGTTTACTAATCTTGAGAATGTCTCCTTCCATTGATTTAATAAAATGATTAACTCTTCTTGCGAAAGATCTTGAGCAGAAATAAAGTATTTTTTTTGTAATGTTTTATGGTCTTGCTCAAGCATAGATAATTTGAATTGATAAGCACTATCCAAAATAACTGCTTTTTCAGTGCTATTATTCATATCAATCCATTCAATAAAACCTTTTAATAAACTAGAACATATATTTTGAAGTTGTTCCTTTTCGATATTTTCAACCATAACTTATCTTGATAATTAAACTTGCAACAAAGACTTTATCTCTTTAGCAAGTGAGAGTATCTCAATACAGCCTTTGCCAGTTCTTTGTTTTTCTACAACGGTTAAACCCAACCCCATAGATGAAACAAAAATTTGTCTATTACCTAAAATTGTTTTAGCTTTTTTGACACCCATATTATTTACAAATTTTACAGCCTCTTTAATCAATTTAGATTTTGAGTTTGCACGATTTATTAAGATCATAATTTCTTTTTTTTCTCTTTTAGCTAACTCAATTATTGATTCAGTCGCCCAGAAATCAACTTGAGAAGGAGAGATTGGAATGATAACTAGATCTGCTATTTCAATAGCAGGTCTACCATCGGCATCTATTTTGGGTGGCGTATCAATTAAAACAATATCGCATTTTTCTTTTAAAGTTTTAGCCTCGTATTGAGCTCCCCAAAGACTAGCTGTTTTAAACTGAAGAGTATTTTTATCTTTAAGTTTTTCTTGCCTTGTCATAAACCACTTTCCCAGGCTTCCTTGAGGATCTGTATCTAAGAGGGTTGTGGAAAGATTATTTTTTAAGGAAAATACTGTAGCTAAATTAGCAGCTATAGTTGTCTTTCCTGAGCCACCTTTTTGTTGTGCAATGGTGATTACTTTAGACATTGATTCGAGTATAAAAAATAAAGAATTAGAAGAAAGCCCTAATTATAAAATGTTGTGGGTTTGTCAAAGTAATTACTTATTTTAAAATGTTTTTGATAGGAAAAATTACTACATAATTTATATTGCTCGAATGCAATCGTTTAATTTTAATATCACTCCAGGAATCAGATTTGGTGATGACTTATCTGTGAAATCTGCTGAAGAGGTTAGTAAGAAATTAGGATCTAAGATACTTTTTGTGACCGATCCAGGCCTTGTAAAATTAGGATTAATTGACAAAACTATCAAAGCTTTGAAGATGGAATCCGAAGTCTTAATCTTTGACAGTGTTGAAGCCGATCCCTCATTAAAGACACTAATGTTATGTGTGGAAGAGGGTAAAAATTTTCAAGCTTCTGGGGTTATTGGTTTTGGTGGAGGCTCTTCAATGGACACCGCAAAGCTGACGGCATTATTGCTAGGGTCAGGTGAAGACATTCATGAAGCTTGGGGAGTGGCCAATGCTAAAGGGCCTAGATTGCCTTTAGCTCTCTACCCTACTACTTCAGGTACTGGATCTGAGATAACTCCAATCTCTATTATTACTCAGGACGATTTAGAAAAAAAAGGTGTATCCTCTCCTTTGATACTGCCTGACTTAGCTGTTCTTGATCCTCTGCTTACTTTGGGTCTACCGCCACATATAACTGCAGCGACTGGAATAGATGCAATGGTCCATGCTATAGAGTCATATGCTTCAAAAAGTTTAAATAATAATTTAATTTCTAAAATGCTAGCTAAAGAAGCTTTAAATCTTTTAGGTAAATCTATCACCACTGCGGTCACTAATGGGAAAGATGTTGAAGCTCGCTCCAATATGCTTCTGGGTTCGATGTTAGCTGGAGCTTCTTTTGGTAACTCCCCTGTGGCTGGTGTTCATGCTTTGGCTTATCCTATCGGAGGAACCTTTCATGTGCCTCATGGTCTTTCAAACGCAATAGTTCTTCCCTATGTATTAAGATTTAATATTAAAGATCAAAGTGCAGCTAAACTCTATAGTGAGATTGCACCCATTATATTTCCTGAGATTGATATGAATACAAGCACTCAGGATATAGCTTCAAATTTTATTGAAAATTTGTCAAAACTTTCCTCAAATTTAGGGCTTGAGCAACGTCTTAGGGATGTTGGTATTCCTGAAACAGCCTGTGAGACTATGGCAAAAGATGCGATGAAACAAACCCGATTATTAATAAACAATCCAAAGGAAATAATGGAAAAAGACGCTTACGATATTTATAAATCTGCTTGGTAGGGTGGATCTATTTGTCAAATATTCAATAGCTCTCGATCTTGAAATACTGTTATTTTAGACTAAATATTATTAAAAATGTTAATTGTAAAAGATATATCTAAAAACTTTGGAGAGTTTAAAGCCATAAACCAACTCTCTTTTGAGGTAAAAGTTGGAGATGTCATGGGATTTTTAGGTCCTAATGGTGCTGGAAAAACAACTTCAATGAGAGTCATTACTGGGTACCTAAAGTCTAATGGTGGCACAGTATTAATAAACAATAAAGATATTGAGCAAGATCCTATTTTTACTAAATCAATGATTGGGTATCTGCCAGAGGGTGTACCATTGTATTTAGATTTTTCACCTTATCTATATCTAGATTATGTCTGCCAAGTGAGAAATATCAAAAATTCAAGTAACGCTATTAAAAAAGTTATCAGCGATCTTCAACTGGAGGAAGTTAAAGATGTACCTATAGAAACCCTATCCAAAGGTTTTAAGAGGAGAGTGGGTATTGCTCAAGCCCTTATACATAACCCAAAGCTTTTAATCTTAGATGAACCTACCGATGGATTAGATCCGCTCCAAAAATTTGAGGTTCGTAAATTGATTAAAAATCTTTCTAAAACTAAAGCGATTATAATTTCTACACATATCCTTGATGAAGTTCCTGAGGTCTGTAATAAATGTCTTATTATTAATAATGGTGAAAAAGTATTTGAAGGAACCCCTACTCAATTGAAAAGAAAAATTGGTAAGTCCCTTGATGAAAAATTTAGAAAGCTAGTTAGCTGATGTTGCCTTTAATTAAAAGAGAATTAAAATTATATTTTATTACCCCAGTCGCATACATTTTTACAGCTATCTTTATTTTAACTTCCATGTCCTTAACTTTTTATTTTGGTTCTTTTTTTTCATCTGGTGTGGCAGACTTAACAGTATTTTTTAGTTTTATTCCTTGGGTTTATATTTTTTTTATTTCTGCTGTAACAATGAAAAGTTGGTCTGAAGAAAAAAGACTTGGCACTATTGAACTTTTAATGACTTTGCCAATTCCATTATGGAAAATAGTTTTGAGCAAATTTTTTGCAACCTGGGCTTTTGTGACATTTTCAATTATATTAACTTTTCCAATTTGGATAACAGTTAACTATTTAGGGAACCCCGATAATCTTGTTATAATTGGCCAGTATTTAGGTGTTATCTTGATGGCTGGCGCTTATATTTCTCTGGGAATTTTCTTCTCCTCTCTTACCAATAATCAAATAATTGCTTTTATTCTATCAATCTTAGTCTCCTTTCTTTTCACGATAAGTGGTTTCCCATTAATGGTGAATTTTATAACAGGAGTTCTTCCTATCGAAATAGTTGAACTCATATCTAGCTTCAGTTTTTTAACACATTTTTCTAGCATTCAGACGGGTTTCTTTTCTATAAAAGGATTAATGTTCTTTATATCTTTCATCGCACTTTGGAACTATTTAACAATTGTTAAATTTTTAAATCGAGAATAATGAATAAGTTCTTTGAAAAAAATTATTTTTTAATTTCTGTAATAAGCACAGTTATTTTATTTTTATCCTTTAATTACATAGTTCAAAAAATTAATTTTAATCTTGGAATTGATTTTACATCTAATAAAACTTTTACACTATCTACAGGGACTAAACGTGTTATTAATGAAATAGATGAGCCTATAAAGATTAGTTTTATATATAGTAGAAATTTATCAAAAAATATTCCAATTATTCAAAATTATGCAAATCAAGTACAAGGATTGTTAAATAGGTATTCTGACTTAGCATCAGGTAAAATTGAATTGAGTTTTATTGAACCTGAGCCTTATTCTGATGATGAAGACTATGTCAATAGATATGGAATACAAGGATTTCCTATAGATCAAGAGGGATCTAAGATTTACTTTGGTATGATTGCCTCGAACACTACAGATGATATTGAAGTTGTTTCATTCTTTGACCCCTCTAAAGCAGCTACTCTAGAAAAACAGCTAACCGATATTGTTTACAAACTCAATAGATCCAAAAAACCTATGATTGGATTTTTATCTTGGGTAGATACCGCTCCTCCCATGATGCCTAATAATCAACTTGGCCAAGGTGAATACACTATTCTTGAGGAATTAAGTTATTTTTATGATTTTGAATTTTTAGATACGGATATTGAAAGTTTTGAGGATATTGACTTATTATTCGTATATCACCCTTCAGATATTACCGATAAAACTGAATATGCTATTGAGCAATTTATATTAGAAGGTGGAAAAACTGTAATATTCATAGACCCCTTCTTTGAAAAAAATGATCATTCCAACAAGACTTCTGATCTTGCTAATATTTTAAAAACCCTGAATATCAACTACAACAACAATGTAATCCTTGATGGAGCTCAGGCAACAAGACTACAAACTCAGCAAAACATCTCTGATAATACCTCTTTACAAACAATTCTTAAACTAAACTGGCCTGAGGTTAGGGGTCAGTTTATTAACCAATCTGAAGAAATTGGTAATGGCCTATCTCTAATCAGATTAGTATCTGCTGGTGGATTGGCACCTTTAAATGAGGATAGTGAAATCTTATACACTCCTTTGATATCTTCAAGTGAAGTCACAATGGACTTGCCGATGAGAGAAGTGCACGATCCTATAAAATTAATAAATAATTTTAAACCAACAGGCACTATATATGATTTTGGAGTTAAATTGAGTGGTAAAGCATCTAGTAACTTTAATGAATTTGAATTCATAAGAGAAAATCATATTGATAGCTCAATTAAAGATATCAACGTCGTTCTCTTCAGTGATGCAGATTTTATTAGAAATGCTTTTTGGGCAAGAATTCAAAAGTTTCTAGATACTAATGTCATTGAGGCTACCTCAGATAATGGCACTCTTGTTACTAATGTTTTAGACTCTATGACAGGCTATGATGAGTTCATAGATTTGCGAAATAAAGAAGCTCCTTTTAGACCTTTCGTAGTTGTTCAAAAACTTCAAGCTGAAGCAGAACAAAAATACTTAGGACAAGAGCAACAATTACAAGCACAACTCGATGAAACTTTATCAAAGATACAAAATTTATCTGGAGGAAGAGATGCGGAGTCAGTAAATTTAACAGATAAACAATTAATGGAACTAGCTGATTTTCAATTAGAAGTTGAAAAAAAACGTCAACAATTAAGAGAGGTTAGAAGAAATTTAAGTAAAGATATAGATAGATTAGCCAATCAAATTAATATTTTAAATACTTTTTTAATCCCAATCCTTTTGATTTTACTTATGTTCATTATACCAAGGCAGTTGGGTATCAAAAAAAGAAAGAGTAGAGCATGATTATTAAAAATTTAAAAATATTGCTTTTGGCATCTTTCGCTTCATTGGTCTTAGCTTCAGGTATGTATTTTGATGATCAATCATCAGAGTCAGAATTACCATCTGAAAGTTTGATACCTACCTTTGAGTCACTTTTGCAAAAAATTACTTACATAGAATTTTCTAATAGTCAGGGGAAGTCAATTATTGAAAATATTGAAGGCCAATGGCTCATCACAACATCATACAATTTTCCAGCAAATACTGAGATTTTAAGCCGTTTTTTTATTCAATTACGTGAAGCCAAAATTTTAGAAGCAAAAACCAATCGAACTGATTTACTTTATAAATTGGGACTGGATGATGATAATAAAATGCAATTAATATTAAAATCCTCAGATGGTGAGGTGCTTTATGGTCTAGATATCGGAACCTATAATTATAATATCCCAGGATCCTATATAAAAAATACTAACGAGTCACAATCGTATTTAGTTAACACTAATTTAACTGCAGATGTCTCAGGTTTTTATTGGACACCTACAGATTTACTAAATATTGGAAAGTCACAAATTCAAACTGTTCAGATTTATAATCAAAATATGATTAATCTTGAAGAAAAAGATGGTTCACTAAGGCACTCAAACCTCCCTCTTGGTTTTTCGAAATTGAGCGAGGATAAGATTAGCGAGGTACATAGTGCTTTAACTGACATACAACATAATGGTTTTATTTTAAGATCGAATTTACCAAATTCATCAGATTTAAAGGTTAGGTATACTTTTAAAAATGGCACTATTCTGTACGTTGAACTGTATGATATTGAAGACAAAGGTATTCACGCCACCTTTGATTGGAACTATATAAATGATGAAGTTCAAATATCAAAATTTATAGATCCCATATTAGATGGTAGTCAATTACAAGTAAGTTCGGTGTCACTATTATCTGATTTTGCATACAGTGTTCCACAAATATACTTTGATAATAATAATTTGAAGCTTCGAGCTAAGTCAGAATAACAATTTCAAATATCGCTAATTTTAAATTTCATATTATGTCTATATGTCTGGCCTGGTTTTAATAAGGAAGACGGAAATTTACTATTGTTAGGAGAATTTGGAAAATTTTGGGTTTCCAAACACAAGCCTTGGTAAGGTCTTAACTTTTTAGACTTTGACGTAAACCTTAAATATTGACCAGAATAAAATTGAACACCGTGTTGATCAGAATATAAACTCAATTGTATTTTGCTCCTGGGGGAAATGAGCTTTGCAACTAAACTACTATTTTTTTTTATGATGTAATTTTCATCAAATCCAGAGCCTTTTTTTTCAATTTTAGCGCCAATATTTGAGATATTTCTATAATCAAATTGTCCGTTTTTAACGCTCAATCTTTTTCCGGTAGGAATATTGTGTTTATCGTTTTCTAAATAATAATCAGCGTTTATGAAAAGTTCATGATTAAAGATATTTTTTTTTACTTTATCTAAGTTCCAATAGGCATGATTTACTAAGTTTACATGGGTAGTCTTAGAGGACTTTGCTGTCATAAGTATATGAAGGTTATTGTCTTTAAGCAGATATTTACAAGTAGACCTCAGTTCACCTGGAAATCCCTCTTCCCCATCAGGAGAAGTATAGTTATATGTAACATGCAAATTAGAAGAATCTTTAATTTCCCAAATTTTTGAGTCAAATCCTTTCTTTCCTCCATGGAGGATATTTTTACCTTCGTTTTTAGTTAAGCTATATTTAGTTTGATTTATGCTGAATTGAGCATTTTTAATTCTATTGGCATATCTTCCACAAGTTGCACCAAGATAGTTTCTGTTATTTTTATATGAGGAAATTTTGTCAAGATTTAAAATTAAATTTATTTTTTTTCTTTTATGAAATACTTCAAAGAGAGTTGCACCCATATTTAAAATCTTAATTCTTAGAAAATTATTCTCTATTGTGTGAGACTTAATCATTAATGACTAAATTGAGAGATATTCTCCAATACCTTTTTAGTTGTCTCTTTTAATTTAGGTAATGTGGATTTGATTAATTGAATCCTATCATAGATTGAAGGATTATTTGTAATCTCTTCCCTGAGGGTATCGCCAAATGTTTTTCTGAGTTCAGTCCCAATGTTGAATTTACAAACGTTTGTATTATTAGCGATACTGCGTCTTAAAGGATAATCAATTCCACTACTCCCGTGCAAGACTAATGGAACGTCAGTTAATTTTTCAATTTGCTCAATCACCTCTAAATCAATAGAGGATGATGTGTTTGTTTGTAAATGTATGTTGCCTGCACTAATAGCCATGGCATCACATCCAGATAATTCAGCAAATTGTTTAGCTTGTGTTGGATCAGTGTTTTGAGACTCTGCTCCTTCACTGTATCCAACAAATCCTATTTCGCCTTCAACTGAAATGTTGGTTTTATGAGCTAATTCAACAATTTCATGGGTTTTTTCTATATTTTCATTTAGAGAAAGTTTAGAACCGTCAAACATAATTGAGGTAAATCCACTATCTATTCCCTCCATACATTCTTCTTTTGTATAGCCATGATCTAGGTGGCATACAACTGGACAGCTTGATTGGTCTGCTAAATATCTAAACATCTTACCTAGTATTGGCACCGGAGTGTTGGCTCTACAGCCAGGGCCTGCTTGTAAAATAACAGGTAAATTTAAATCTTCTGCTACTTCTGCATAACATCTGGCATCTTCCCATCCTAAAACAACTAGTCCGGCAACTGCATATTTATCTTTTTTTGCTTTTTGTAAAACTTCAGATAGTGTGGCGACGGTCATTTATACTTGGCAATCATATCCTTAATTCCAGGAATTGTTTCTAGTTGATAGGCATGTGTTTTTTGAAAATATTGGATAAGAGATCTCTGTGAAAGACCTACTAAGATAGTAAAATAGTACATTTCATATCCGGGAGCTACAACACAAGGATGATAGCCCTTGTCTATGGCTATAGTTGATCCGTTAAATAACTGATAACCAAAACCTTCTTTATCCTCTTCGTATTGCATCACTTGGACTCCAAATCCATGTCCTGGTTTGAAGCGGTAATTATAGACTTCATCATGTCGAGTCTCATCAGGAAGTCTGTTTGTATCATGTTTATGTGGAGGGAAGCCTGACCAACCTCCTGCTCCCACAGTGTAGAGCTCATTGACAAGCAATCTTCCAACTTGTTCATGCTGTTTTGCTCCTAAGATATGTTTAATTTTTCGATGAGTTTTTGTATCATCTGATCCATACTGAACCATATCAATTTCTTTTTGGGGAACTAAAAATGCCTCTAATTTCTTTTCATAAATACCACCAGCAATAAAACACTCGGCACTGTCTGAAAGGCAAGTAATTGTGCATTCAGAGTTAGTAGGTATATAACTGCCCTCGGGTTCACCATCCCAAACATCAGTATTTCTAGTTCCAATTTGGCCAAGTTTATTTCCATCAACTGTCAACTCAACTAAACCCGTAGCAGGCACCACGCTAGTCTCATGTTGAGGAAGTTGATAACTATAGCTTTCCCCTTTTTTTAAATTGATAATATTAAAGTAAACCAAAGGAACAGTTTCATTTTGCTCCCCAAATAAAGCGATATTCTTGTTGTCTGAGTATGGTATATGCATCTATATCTCCATTGTTTGTTGATTAATAAATTTTTCTAGTTCATTACTGTCTGGCATTGCTGAGGAGCAGCCCACTTTGGTTACCACAATAGCTGCATTTGCCGAGCCTCTTTTGATTGAATCCTCTAGGGAAAATCCCTGAAAGAGAGAGCTAATAAAACCACCGTTAAAAGCATCTCCTGCTCCAGTAGGTTTTATAGCTTCGACCTTAAATATTCCAAAATTTAATACCCTTTCTTTAGTAAAAACTTGCGATCCTTTTTCACCCATCTTGTAAATTATAATTGAGGGCTTCTCATTTATAAAGTCTTTAGCTAGTTGCAAACCATCATTAGAGTTATTTGCAATATTGAATTCTAGATCATTACCTATGATGATATCCATTTGCTTCATAATTTTTTTATAGATGTTAGATTTAATCTCATCTGACTCCCAATTATAAGGTCTATAATCCATATCAATTATTAGTGGAATGTTAAATGTGGATGCTTTTTGAGAAGCATAAAAGACTGCCTCCCTCGATGGGTTAGATGATAATGCAGTACCAGAAATAAATACCGCTGAATAATCTTGAAAGTTGATTTTATCTATATCATCAATATCTAATTGCAAATCACAAGAATTATTTCTATATAAAATTGATTGATTATTTTTAAGGATAGTCTCAACAACGGCTACTTGAGTTTGAAACTTTTTATCAACTTTTCTACAGAGATCACTTCCTATATTAAAATCATTTAATTTTTTAAAAATGTATTCTCCAATAGCGTCGTCTGAAATACAGGTAATAAGGTCTGAACTGACGTCTAGCTTTGAAAGTGCCACACAAGTATTGGCTGCAGAACCACCTAGGTGGGTGGAAAAATCTCGAACATCTGATATTTTTGTGCCAGGAGGCTCAGGGTAAATATCCATACCAGCTCTACCAATTACTAATAATTTTTTTGATTTG
>CEWG01408176.1_pt1 | contig 13515 bp, 16 predicted proteins | sample 361411 | NCBI WGS metagenome assembly CEWG01 (sample SAMEA2622173, study PRJEB7988) | marine metagenome | biome: marine biome (ENVO:00000447); feature: surface water layer (ENVO:00002042); material: "saline water (ENVO:00002010), including plankton (ENVO:xxxxxxxx)" | depth 5 m | reverse complement strand
AAACTTATAAGAAATAATTCACAAAATATAACTAGATTAAATGTAAATTCAGGATCTTGTAGATTTTCAGATAGTGAATCCGAAATATGTGTTTTTAGAAGAGAAGAGTGTATTAAAGTATTATTTCATGAAATTATACATGGTCTACGATTTAGTAATTTAGGTTCTCATGATATGATTACTGAAAGATTATGTCAAAAATATAATTTAGATAGTAAAGAAATATTAATTGATGAATCTTATACTGAAATATGGGCTAAAATATTAAATATATATTTTATATCTAGTTTAACAAATTCTTATACAAAATACCAACATTTTTGCACATTATTAGCAATTGAAAAAGAATTCTGTCTTTATCAAGGGAATAAAATTAAAGAATTAACTAAAAATTTTAAAGATAAAAATTTAGATAAAAATACAAATGTTAGTGCTTATTATTTAGTTGTCGGTGAAATATTTTCTAACTTAGAAGAGTTTTTAATGAATTGTGATATAAATCCATATTTAAAAAATTATCAACATTGTTTTGAATATTTATATAGCTTAAATGTTATTCAAAAAAAAAGAGTTAAAAAAAATGATAAATATTATAATACACTTAGAATGAGTGTATCAGAATTAAAAATATAGATTTTAATAATATAAATCTATTAAGAAAAAGAATGGTTATTTAGTAAAATCAAAATTAATTAATTAATTATTTTTTAAGCACTTGGGAAAACACCCTCCTTGTTAGGAAAGTGAATCTTCATAAACTTCTGAAGATTAAAGAAAGTTAGTTCATCATCTTTCTTCATCTTGAGAAGCTTCCTTAGAGAAGCGTCTGGCTTGATTTGACGTTTATCAGAAGGGTTCTGAAGATTCTTAGTCTTACAATATTCATGAATACGCTTAGTTACATCTGTACGAGAAATAAGTTCATCTTTCTTCATACCTAAGAACTTACGCATTTCTTCAGATACAGGGCCTTCTCTAGCGAATCCACTCTTCGGAGCATTTGGATCGCGAGGCTTGCGTGCTCGCTTACCATTGGCCTTCTTATTGAGTGCCTTAGTATCGCGATGAACCAACTTCTCAAGCTTCTGTAGACGGAGTTTAAGATTACGAATAGTGGTCATCGCCGAATCTAGTTCAGAAACAACAGCACTGAATTCTTCTAGGTAAGGAGTATCATTAACCACCGGTGCTTCAGTGGTGACTGGAGCTACCGGAGTTTCATGAACCGGTTCAACCTTAGGCTCCGTCTTAGGCTCCGTCTTAGGCTCCGTCTTAGGCTCCGTCTTAGGAGTAGACTTTACAACTTTCTTGTTCTTAGGAACAGATTTCTTGGAGTTCTTGGTAGTATTAGGAGGCATTGTTATTTATATTCTGTATTTATATATTATTATTATCAATCAACCGCACTTATTAGTATATTCTTATTATCAAAACATTTTTTTAAGTGATTTTAATAAATGGGTACTCAAGCTTTCGATCAATACACATATTTACATTTTTCTTCTGGTATAATTGCTTATTTTTGGAATATTCATCTAATTAATTGGATTATTTTACATACTATATTTGAAACACTAGAAAATACTAAACAGGGGATTAAATTCATAGATAATTATATTAAAATATGGCCTGGAGGTAAAAAAAATAAAGACTCTTTTATAAATATTATTGGGGATACCCTGGGTGCTATATTTGGATGGTTATCTGCATATTTTATAGATAAATTAGGGGAAAAATATGGTTGGTATAAATCTCATCTTTAATTCATCATAAATGATAACCAATCAATATGCGCTAAATAACATGGCTGAGAAACCATCCCGAAAGCAATCAAAAAATACATAAATCCTAACTTCCTATCAGAATCAGATTGAGCATTTGTAAATTTCATAACTTCATGTAGAATCAATTCTTGTAAATCTTCTTTACAAGAATAATTCATTACTTCTATCATGGGAGTTCGGAATATATCAGCATTTGGTGGACATATATTACATTTCATTTGATTACTTAATTGGCTCCTATAATTCCAAACATCTTCTAATTGTTTATATAATTCTTTTAATCTTCTTGTAGATAAACTTGTAAACCAATCTATTTGACAAGTATATCCCGACTGCTCAATACAAGAAAATAAATCAACTATTTTTTGTTTTATAGCATCTTTTCTTTCTCTCACTATCGTTTTAGAAATATCTTCATAACCACTTTCATCTTTTAAAATATTTATTTTTTGTTTTACCTCTGAAATAATATTTTCAGGAATAGGTTCTGTTGTATATGGATTAGGATAATTCATAACTAATAATTTATGTAAGGATCTTATATCAAAACCCCATCTGAAATTTTTATCATCGATATAACTATAAAAATATTTTTTAGGAATATCCTTTAATTCTTCATAAGTATAAAAATCTTCACTATTATTACATTTCATCTTTTTAAAATTTCTTCTAGATATTCTTCCTCTATATAGAGATTGTATTAAAATTATTCTATTATCATCTATAATTTCATGATAACTATTTATAGCTGTAATATGTTTTTTTACTTCATCAAATAATAAATTTTTATCAGATAATAATGATTTTCTTCTCATTTTATTTCTCCTGTAATTTATTAAATCTTTCTTAAGATAATCTTTACTTAATCCAGTAAATCTATCTCTACTTATCTCTCCATTTACAATTAAATAATTATTTCGATGCTTATAACAGAAATCTCCAAATTTACATTTATATTTACATTGAGAATCTGAATTTATAAATTTACAAATATTACTCATTATTAATATTCTTATTGAAAATTTTTTAAATATGAATTATTTTTTTATTCTTTTTTAAAAAAAATATATCATTTATTTGTTCATTTGGATTAAAAGTACTTAAAAATTTGATTTGATAGATTGATTGTAATATACATTAACAAAAGACAAAAGACAACAGATAATAAGGAATAAATAAATAGATAAATAAAAGTAACAAAAGTAACAAAAGTAACAAAGAAAAGTAACAAAAGTAACAAAAGCACTTAGATATGGCTGATTTCAAACCAATTCTCGCTAAGGATTTTGATGCGTCGAAGGTCAACTTCACATATTCGAAGACAATGGGTAGTGGCGCAAAGCTATTCTTCTTAGATTATGATGGAGGTCCTCTAGTGATTCAGTCACCGGAAATGTCTCTCACGTTCGACCCTCAAGTCTTTGAAGACGGCCCCAATGCCAAGTTTAATATTAAAAGTTCTCTAAATCTATCAAATGAAAAATGTAAGGAGTTCTTTACAAAGATGACTGAATTTGATTCTCATCTTAAAGAACTTGGTAAGACAAATTCACAGGAATGGTTCAAGAAGAAGAATATTTCAGATGATGTAATTGATAGTATGTTTACTCAAACAGTTAGGGAACACATTGATCAAGATACAGGTGAACCAAGTGGGCGTTATCCACCCACATTCAGTTTCAAGGTAAAGAAGAAGGATGATAAAATCATGTGTCGTTGTTTCGATGAAAATCGACAAGAAATTAACTTTAATGAAAAAGATGAAGAAAATTATATGGAAGTAACTAAGATTCTTAAGAAGAATACATCAGTAAAGGGTCTATTTAAATGTGACTTTGTATGGCATTCACCTGGTAAGTTTGGATGTTCTTGGTCAGCAGTACAAATTAAGGTAAAGGTTCCAAAGGGGTTTGATGAATACGCATTTATGGATGATGGAGATGAAGATGAAAAAGATGCGGAACGTATTTCACAAGTTCAAATGGTTGAAAGTGATGAAGATGAAGATGAAGATGAAGATGAAGTCGTAGCTGCATAAATAAAACCAAATAAAATAAATTAGGACTAGCTAGATTAATTAGAATTAAATAGATTAAATTTAATAATCATTAAAAATATTTATCTTAAAAAAATTAAATTATTTTTTTATCATTTACGTTATTTATCTTAAACGTAATACAAGATGTAATGTAGACTCTTTTTGAATATTATAATCAGAAAGAGTTCTACCATCTTCTAATTGTTTACCGGCAAAGATTAATCGTTGCTGATCAGGTGGAATACCCTCTTTATCTTGAATTTTAGATTTTATATTCTCAATACTATCTGAACTCTCAACTTCAAGTGTAATTGTTTTACCAGTTAAAGTCTTTACGAAAATTTGCATATTATATATTAAGATTATATAAATTTAAATTTTAAATAGATTTATAATTTTGAAATCGTATAAAATGGCATAGGTCCATATACTCGGTTATTTTTCTTTTTTCTTTCTTTTAACATCTTCTTATAACTAATAAACTTAAATGTATCTACTTTATCTTTATTACGTTGCCTACAACGAAATGAATCTCGAATACCATTCAGTATAACTACATTATTATTGGGAGTATTAACATACATCTGAATCATCTTTAATTATTATAAAGTATCTTAAGATAGTATTTTTTAAATATCTTTAATCAAAACTAAGCTCTATTGATACATAATTCTTCTTTAAACCTCTTGTAGCCGATAATGATAATTCTTGTCTTTTTTTTCTCTCACCGGTTTTTTTATTTGAATTTTCTTTCATTATTTTCAATGAAAGATTCATATCAAATTCTATATCATTTTTATTTTCTTGAATATAATCTATTATTAAATTTGTAATTGCCCATTTAAAAAAATTCAATTGACCAATAGTAGTTTCTACAGAATTATTTTCATCTAACTTAAATAATATACGATCACGCCTACAAAATGGATCAAATCTTTTTTTAGAATAAGCTTTTAATTGTGATTTATAAGAATGAAATACATTCATATTATTTTTATATAAACCCGAATCATTAAATGTAGGATTATTATCTGAATCTGTATATATTATATAATATGTATTATTTTTCTTTGAATAATTCGTTATAAACCAATCAATTGAACGTAATGAAATACTATCATTGTCATTTAAAACATTTAATAATTTATCTCTATTATAAGGCACCTTATAAAATTCAGTTAAAGATTCCAATAATATTTTATCATTTATCATATTAATTAGTCTCTTAATTAATTTCTTTAAGTGATTTAAACGCGTTTTTTTTATATTATTATTTATTAATATGAATAAGATAACTCACATAATTATATTTATAGGATTATTAATATTAATTATTTCACTTTATAAAATTATAGAACCTTTTGAAGATTATACAGATTCTAATATTATCCCTGTGATTGATTTTGATAAACAAAATTATTTATATGAATCACCTTGTAATGATGATTACAATTGGAAAAGAGGAGATAAAACATGTAGAGATTATTCTATTTTTGGATATGATTGTAAAGATATAGGTTATGATGGTAGAACTGCCGAAGAAGCTTGTAAGGTATCTTGTGATAATTGTTCTACATATCAAAATATTGAATTTAAAGAAAAAGAAAAAATATTAGATTCTAGGCACATTTTTAATAAATTGTATGAAATAGAAAATAAAATAAAGAATTTATTTTATGGTGATTCAAGTAGTATTAATTCTTCTTTACAGGATATTATCATTGAGGTTACAGGGGGTGAGGATTTAGAAACTCTTTTAAGTGATACTTCTATCAATTGTTCTACTGAACAATGTTTTAATGATAAAATAAATAAATTAGATGACATAATAAATACTTTATTTGAAACATCCATGAATACTCCTCATTCTAAATGTCCTGAAGATACATGTTCTTATAGACATTCTAGAATGAATTATATTATGGGTTATTCACAGGGGGATTTAGATCTTGAATCTTCTTGTGATGATATAAAAACTTATATTCTTAGAAATTTAGAAATTAATAACGCCGATATTTTTCAGAGTAGCGACGATACACCCATAACTGATGAAGATAAAAAAAAATTAATCTTTGTTTTAGATAATAGTACAGATATGATAACAAATGATGATAATACTTCTAGTCCAGGTATTCGGTTTAAATTTTGTTGTCCTACTGAAGAAAATTGTTTATTATAGAAATGTTTTTTTTATAACTAATATATTATATGGATAAAAATACAGGTTTATATATAGTTTTAGGATTTTTATTATTATGTATCCTTTTATCTCTGGATATGAAAGAAGGGTTTGCTACGATTAATGCTAGTGAATTTGAAACCGCTTGTAACGCTGATGAAAATACTTGCACAATCAATACGAGTGGATCAAGGGGATTTAATTGTTCTGTCCCAACCGATGATATCCCTTATTACAATATTTCTGGTTCTAATACACATAGTGAATCATTTGATATTCAAGTAAGTGGATGTAGTGATATTGGATATCAAATAGATCCTAATGTTGCTCCTTCAGCTTTACCTTGTCAGCATAGTGGTCAAAACTATATTTTAAGGGGTTGTAATCATAAATGTTCTAACCCTGGTTCTAAAACAGGTTATAATCTAGAAAACATAAATCCAATGTATCAATACATATCTCCCATTAATGAAGCCGGTGAACTTTCCCCCGTTGTGGATATAATCGAAGAATCATTGGGAGAAATAACTTGCCAAGAAGGATATATACGCGCAACAAATACTTGTTTTAATCCAATAGATGGAACTATTAATAGTTCTTCAGATGAATCTTCTTGTATTAGTGTAGGAGGGATATGGTATGGATCCGATGAAGGTAATTTTGCCGATAGTGAGGGACAGGTAGTAACAAGGGGTTCTACAAATAATATTAAAATCATTTGTCAACCTGATATGGTTAATTATAATATTTTAGGGTGTAAACCTGGATGTATTTCCAGATTAACAAATCTCGGTGATTATATAAATAGTGTAGATGATGTGACTGATGCACAACCGAATGGTGATACAGATAAAGAATTAATACAAATACTTCATAGAGATACACCATTATCTAATAATAATACAACTGTAATATACCCAAATACAGACATTTATGATATTACAGAAACAGATATATCAACAGGACAGAACTGGAATGTTTTTGGTAATGGAAGGGAGACTGAATTTGTAGATATTAATGGGGGTAATCCAACACAAATTAATTTTAGTGGAATAGTTATAACATCTCCATGTAATGATGCCGGTGGAAAATATAATGTTAATGGTTTATTTCCTATTTGCGAAGATGATCATGAATGTCTTAATTTTAATATAAATTATTCCGATATAAGTTCTGCCCCTAAGAATATAAATGATTTTAAAACACAAATGGGACAAAATGCAACTGAAATTGGTATACAAGGTAATGATATAGATAGTTATCAAAATTCACTTTATTATTATAGAAGATATAAAGATAACTCCGATAATATAAATATTGAAGGTCAGATAAGGTGTAATAATAATTTGGATAGTCCCTTCCATTGTGAAATAATTACTGATACAGGTGAAATCGCTGTTTTAGGTCAATCTACAGAGGGTTATACAATAAATGAAAATTCTTTATGTACGCCAGCTGATCCAGATACAGATATACCGGGATTTGGAAATATAAATGATGCTATTAGTCAGTGTAATGATCTAGGTGGTAGTTGTAGTGGATTTACATTTATGAATAATCAAGTCGACAATCAGGGTGACACTTTATTTTTTATACATTCAACCATAAACACCATTGAAGGTTCTGATAGTGATTATTGTTATCAAAAACAATAAATTTGATTTTAAATACTTCTTTATTTATCTTAAATAAAATACAATATTTAAGATGATTGTTCATACTTGCTTTAATAATACTAGCGAGCACGGATACTCAGCAAACATACTCAAATCTGGTATCTGTAAATATTTCAGAAGAGGTGAAGCGGATAAATTTAAATGGTGTATCATAGAAATGAGTATATTTCAAGATCATCCAAAAGGTAGCGGTCTCATCACAAACCTCATTAATCGTTTAAAGATTCTACTTATGGAAGATTTATCTTGTAAAGAAATATATATCATTTCCGAATGTAGTAGAATTTTAAACGAATACGATAAAGATAGGGATAAGAGATATCTCCTTTTAGATTTCTGCGACTTAGTAATGAAAGGTAAAAGAAATAGAATTACTAGTTATGTAAATAATTGGTATAGACATAAATCATATGATAAAAAAGATATCGTATTAGATAAAGTATTAAAATATAAAAGAGAAGGAGATACTGAAGAATTATTAAAGTTAGGCGAAGATTTAATACATAAATTAGAGTGTGCCGATGAATCTATCTTCCTAATCTTTAATGAAATGATGAAGATTAAGGAAAATATGGGTCTTCGTTATAGAAGAAGAGAAGCTTGTTATCTTTGGTTTGAAATACTGAAAGACTATATGTGGCCAAAACAATTAGAAAGTATTTATGATTTTAGTCTACATATGTTTATGCGGAGAGGAATGAAAGAAAGACCCTATTTTGGTATATGGTTGGGTCTTATCGCTTTAAAAAGAGATGATTTAGATTATTCAGAAAAAGAATATAGTAAACATAATCCTAAAGACTTTGATGATTACAGAAAAGATATGAATAAAATCGAAATAGATGATTATGTCATAAATGATTATCATGTAAATAAAGGGTTCGGTTTAGGTAAATTTGCTGAAGAAGGAGCATATGTTAAAGATGAAGATTTATCATTATTAGGCGATAAAGGCGAAGAATATAAAAGATACTATATTGAAATGAAACATAAATGTGAGCCGAAAAACAAAAGAAAAAAGAAAAAGAATACTCATAAAATTAATAAAGAGAAATCAGATCCTTTTGTAGGTTTACAAGAATTATCATTTAATGATTTTTCTGAAGTAAAGATTATAGAAGAAGGTGTTTGTGGTGGAAAAGTTCCTTGTATAGATATGATTTATGAGGGTAAAAGATATATTCTAAAACAGATGGGGGAGACTATGAATTATGGCAAAGATTATATATTTATGGATGAATGTAAGAGTATCTTTGATTTATGGAGTATGAATATGAAACGAGTAGTATGTGATAAAAATTTAGTTAGAAAAGATCCTAAAATAAAAACATTTGTTAAAAATACATCATTTTCAGATGAAAAAGCAATATATTGTATGATGGATTATTTTGAAAATATAGGTGATTTAGGTAAAAATAAAGAATATCTTAAAGATGAATTTACATTAAAAGAATGTTTGAAAATTAGATTATTTGATGGATTATTTAGGAGTTCAGATAATAATATGAGAAATATATTAGTTGATAAAGATGGTGAGCTATTAAGTATTGATGAAGGAGACATCTATGGAAAAAGAGATAGAATATTTAATCATAATGAATATTGTTGTAAGAAAAATGTTTCAGAAGATATTTTAAATGAAGTCATAAAAGATATTTTATCTGAAAAAGATATGAAAATAGAGTTGATAGAGAAAAAAATGAATGAATATGGTTTTAATGAATTTATATCTGAATTTAAAACTAGATTTAATGATTATCAAAACATTATAATGAGTGAATGGTAAAAATGATTAGTTAAAGTGAATTATCTATTTTATTTATCTTATATATCTGATTACATTTATAAATATGCTTATTATATTCATAACTACTCATATAAACTTTCTGACATTGACTGCAATACATATATCTAACTAAATTATCTTCTAGATTACTTTTTTTTGATTTTACACAACAACATAAATTACCCATAATATAATAAAATTATATTTTTATCCATCCCCCCTTTCTAACACGTTTATTTTTAACTTTAGGTAAAACATAAAGATTTATAAAATCATTTATCATTTGTCTTTTAACTGAACCTTCACCACAAGAAGAATATAAATGCGGCATTCCATTTATCTCAATGATAAAAGGATTATAATTTTTATCTAAAATAAAATCTACTCCTAAGATTATATATCTATTTTTCAAATGTATTCCTTTAAAATAATTATTTAAAATTTCTGAACTTATTTTACATAATTTAGGTAATATTTTCTGATAATAATATTGTTTTGATAATTTTTCATAATCACAATGAGTAAATATATTATTATGTATATTATTATCTAAATCATCTTTATCATATTTTGTTTTATAAATATAAATATAACCTTCATTATAAAAATAGATTCCTCTATCACAAACTAAAACATAATTACGCATAGTTGTTTTATAATTATCTTCATGAAGATACATATTAGGAACTTCTTCTTGGAGAATACAATCTTTTATATCATATTTAACTATCTTATGAATATCATCCATTGTTTTTACAGGGTAAACATCTTTGCCCCCCGAACCATATATATATTTAAAAAAATATATCTTATCTTTATCTAACATATCAGATGTTAATTCGGATAAATTTGAATATGTTTTAGGAATATATTTTTCTAAATTATATTTTTTTATCATATTATAAAAATCCCTTTTATTGTCAATAACATTTATATATTTTTTATCAATAGTTTTTATCTTAGATTCTATATCCTTTGTGTAATAAGTGTCCCAAAATGAAAAATCTACTCTTTTATCTCCACTTTCTTCATTAAAACCTAAATTAGTTAATATTTCTTTTATGATGTCTGAACGGTTACATTTAAACGTATAAATTTTATCATTTTTCTTTATTGATTTTTTAATTTTTCTTTTTCTTTTTCTTTTTCTTTCAACCATATAATATCTTTTATATTAAAATATCATACATTAAACATAATTATTTTTTATCTTCTAGTAAATTAGAAAGTTCCATTGCTCGAATCATGCGAGTAACACCAATCCCACCACCATAGCGAGGAAAGAAATCACGATCTAAAAATTCATCTAATTCCTTATCTACTCGTTCCTTAGTAAATTCTTTATAAAGAATATCTTTATATTGACCATCAGAAATAGTATAAAATAGTTCTCTCATTTCATCCGGATCACAACTACGCTCTGCTGAACCAATCGTTTCAATACCATGTAAAATTACATCAATCTTATTTGAATTCTGAGTCGTGAAATCTGCTTTCATGTTCCAAAAAGGACTCGTTGAAAATGGGAAGTTCTTCAAAAAGAATACTGGTCCATGATCCTTTTCTAATTGAAGTTCATGGTCATTATCTAGTTCTTCTACTCCATATTTTTCACAAACATCTAAATAATCACCTTCAGGATATTCTCCATCTGTCTTATCAAATCCTAAGTGTTCTAAAAGATCCTTCTGCATATTTTGTAAATCAGTCATATTACCCTTACTTTCGAATTCAAACATAGGGAAAATTAAATCATGTCTCCCCGGAACTGGATTAGGTTCATTTCGGTAGCTTGTGCTTAAACAAAAAGCACCCTCATAATCAGGATTATCTAAAAGAACATTCTCTAACCACATTTGTCCTGTCTGCGGAAGAGGCCACACATTTCCCGCATATTGATATGTTGAAATCGTTGTAGGATCTTCACATGCTGCGAGGATACTTCTCATATTCTGAGTATGGACTTCAACATAGTTCCTATCAAGGAAGAATTGGCGCATACTATTCACACATCGTGAAAATTTTCGGGGATTTATCATTCTGTTCATTTTTAATTAATATTGATTTTCTTTTTAAATATTTTACGCATATACATTTGACATGCCTAAAGAGAATATATTTAAAAAATTATTATGAATAATATTTAGATAATGAGTATCCGTCTTGCTGTATTTGATTTAGGAGGAACAATTGTTGATAAATATTCACTAAGTCCTTTTATTTCATTAAAACATGCCTTCAAGAGAAAACGTATTAATGTAAATAATCATCTTATCTATAAAGATATGGGTATGAATAAAAAAGAACATATTAAAGAAATACTAAATGATAAATATATTAGGAGAATTTGGTTTAAATTACATGGACAATATCCAAATAAAAATTCAGTTATAAGTGTTTATGATGAATTTATTCGATATCAAATGAATGAAGGGATTAAAAATATTGAAATACTTCCAGAAACTAAATCATGTATTAAATGGTTAGGAGATCATAATGTTAGTATCGGGGCAACTACAGGCTTTCCCAAGCCCATAATGTCATCTATCAAAGAAAAATTAATAGATGATAATATTCATATTGATAAATATGTATCATCAACTTGTTTAGGGTCGCCAGGTAGACCCCATCCTCATATGATAAATGATATTATCAAATCGTTTAATATTTGTGATCCAAGAAGTGTCATCAAAATTGATGACACATGTGTGGGTCTTTTAGAAGGAAAGAATGCTGGAACATTAACTGTTGGTGTAGCAAAATGGTCCACAAATATGAAAATGAATGAATATAATCAAGATGAAAAATTATCTAAAGAAGAATATGTTGAGAGACTTAAGAATTCTAGAGAAGAACTATGGTCAGCTAACCCTGATTATGTAATTGATTCATTAGATGAATTACCTAGAATTATTAATCATATTAATCAGGAATCAATTATCTTATAAAATTAAATTTATTTTCTCTTAATAACGTCTGATATACTTCACAATAACTATCATTAAGTAATAATTTGAATATATGCTTTTCTTTCATGAAATAATTGTAATTCTCAGGCGTAACATCATCATTGTCTATACGCAATATTTGTGTTCCTAATCTTAAACCATATTTTTCAGCGATGCTATTTGGTTTTATATTCATTACCATCATCTTAGGAAATACGATTCTATTGTCTTTAGTAATATGTAAAGATTCTTTATTAAAATCTATACCTAATAATTCATCTAATTCTTTTTTTATAATGATTTCTTTGTACACATTAGTATTCGCTCTTTTAACGATACCTTCATATATTAAATCCATTTAAGATTTTTTAATATATATAAAAAAATAATGATATCAAATTTATTAATTATTGTTTCCAATTATTATTACATTCTAAACATGTAATAAATTGTGTCATAGGTTCATCGGCACTTCTAGTTTGAAATTCATAATAACTACAAGAACGACTTCCACATTTTCTACATTTAAACATGTCTGTCATTGCTTCAGGTTTAAGTTCATATTTAAGTTTATCTTTTTTTGCTATTTTAGATAATAGTTCTTCCCATACCTCAGGAAATATATCATAATTAGATAGATTTGCTATTTTTCTAGGATCTATCTTATTATTGATTATTTTTTCAATAAAATTAATATTTTTAAGATATGAATCTTTATTTATATTAGTATACATTGATCTTATTTTACTTAAATAAAGCGATTTAAATATATTATTATCCCATGATTTTTTAATATTATTTTCAGTAGAATAACGAATAGTTTCATTGTATATACTTTGTTCTATAAGTCTAGATTTCTTTTCATCATTTAATTTAGAGTTTAATAAATTACAATAATTATTTCTTAATTTGTTTTTATAACTAGTATTTTCCATTTATTAAATAATAATTTTAAATTTTTAAATATAATAAATCAAATTTAATAATTATAATCATCTAAAACGCATTCATCATTGTCATTTATATTAAAGATTGCATCACTTATTGTTTCATTTTGCGAATTATTTTCATTTTGTTGATTATTTTCATATTCTAATTCAGAAC
>CEWG01015545.1_pt1 | contig 13529 bp, 11 predicted proteins | sample 361411 | NCBI WGS metagenome assembly CEWG01 (sample SAMEA2622173, study PRJEB7988) | marine metagenome | biome: marine biome (ENVO:00000447); feature: surface water layer (ENVO:00002042); material: "saline water (ENVO:00002010), including plankton (ENVO:xxxxxxxx)" | depth 5 m | reverse complement strand
GAATTTGAAGCTGAAGATCCTGTTATAGAAAACTCAACTATAAAAGTTTTAATGAAGTTTAATTCTGGAGACATATCCATTGAGTTCCTATACAAAATTAAGCAAGACGATTATATTATTGATTTAAATATTAAGTCTCAAGGAATTAACGCTATAGCAGACACTGATAAAAGATATAATTTAAACTGGGAACTCAAAGCATTTAGAAATTCGAAAAGTATTTCATATGAAAATAGGTATTCATATTTAACATACTTTTATGATGATGACAATATTGATTACTTATCCATAAGTGGAGATGATGATGATGATGAGGATAATGTAAATTGGATTTCTTTCAAACAGCACTTTTTTAGTTCGGCTTTAATTGCTGACAAAAAAAATCCGTTTAGCAATGCCACGTTCAAGTCTGAGGATTTAGTGGATGATAATAAAGCAGATACGATATTCACAAAGAAGTTTAGTACTAAAATTCCTTTTGAATATGTTGATAGTGAGTTGGATAATTCCATAAGTTTTTATTATGGGCCTAATCAATATTCACAACTTAAAACATATGGTATTGGACTAGAAGAAAGTATCGATTTTGGTTGGGGTATTTTTGGCTTTATAAATAAAAATATATTTGTGCCTTTATACAGATTTCTGAGTGGTTTATTTCCTTATGGTATCGCAATAATTTTAATGACAATTATTGTTAGAATAATCCTTGCTCCAGTTTTATATAAATCATATTTATCGCAGGCAAAAATGAAGATTTTAAAACCTGAGTTAAATGAAATTAATTTAAAGTTTAAAGATAATGCGATGAAAAGACAGCAGGAAATGATGAATTTATACAGGAAAGCAGGGGCAAACCCTATGAGTGGATGTTTACCTGGCCTGTTACAACTACCTGTATTTTATGCATTATTTATGTTTTTCCCCTCAGCATTTGACCTTAGACAAAAAAGTTTTTTATGGGCTGACGACTTATCGGCATATGACAGCATATTAGATCTTGGTTTTTATATTCCTCTATATGGTGACCATGTCAGTTTATTTCCAATTTTAGCTGCTATTTCTATTTTTTTCTATATGAAAATGACAACAGGTCAGCAAATGTCATCACAGCCTAAGCCGCAGGATGGTATGCCCGACATGGCAAAAATGATGAAATACATGATTTATTTTGCTCCAATAATGATGATGGTTTTCTTTAATAATTACTCCAGTGGACTTAGTTTGTATTATTTTGTATCCAATCTGTTATCAATTGGAATTATGTACACAATAAAAAATTATATTTTGGACGAAGAAAAAATTAGAGAGCAAATTCAATTTAATAAATCCCAACCACTTAAGCCTCCAAGTAGATTTCAAAGAAGAATGCAAGCGATAATGGAAGAGGCTGAAAGACAGAAGAAAAACAAAAAATAGGCTCTTGAAATATTGAAAGTTTATTTCTAATTATTAATGACTCTCCTAATCTTTTTTTGAAATTAAATTTTTAAGTTTTAGTGGCATAGACTTTGCTCTATGAACACAAATAATTAAAATCATGGATAGACCAAAGTGTGGATGTGGTAGCACTCAGAACCCTAACGGTTACTGTGACGGGTCACACCAAAATAACAATTAAATTGAAAAGAATAGTTGTAATAGGGGCTAGTAGCTCATCTAATTCAATAAACAGAAAATTTGCTCGCTATGCTGCAAATTTAATTTCCCTGAAAAAAGAGATTATCGAATTAGATTTACGGGAATATGAAATGTCAATCTACAGCGAAGATTTACAACATCTCTCTGGGATACCCAAAAAAGCTTTTGATTTTAAAAGAGAAATCTCTAATTCTGATGCATTAGTGATTTCGCTTGCTGAACACAATGGTTCATATACGGCAGCCTTTAAAAATATTTATGATTGGATTTCTGTTATAGAAGCTGATATTTGGTGTAGCAAACCAATACTTCTGCTATCTACTTCAACTGGTGCCAGGGGTGGAAAAACAGTTCTTGAATCCGCTCATAATAGATTTTCTATAAATTATAAATTTAAAATCCCTTTTTTTTCACTGCCAAATTTTAACAATAATTTTGATTCGGATGAAGGCATCATTGATATAAGACTTAATCAGGATTTTCAAGCAGTTTTAATAGATTTTGAAAAAATAATAAATGAAAGTTAATTTTTACCCACCAAGCGTTCAAGCATCTGGAAACTTCAATTTTGGTGAAATACTTGAAAAAAAACCTATCGGTTTTCCTCAAGATGGTGGACAGTTAAAGCCCTATTCTAACCTTTTTTATTGGGCCCACGCTTGGACTCCAGATAAAAGAAGTACAATTGGTTTGCATCCACATCAAGGTTTTGAAATATGCACTTTCGTTTTAAAAGGAACTATAAATCACTACGATAATCAGTTGAACAAATGGATTAGACTCGAAGAAGGTGATGTACAAATTATAAGATCTGGTAACGGGATCTCTCATTCTGAGGAAATACTTGAAAAATCGGAAATATTTCAAATCTGGTTTGACCCAGATTTATCAAAATCACTAAAGAAAGATGCTTCTTATAATGATTATAAAAATGATAATTTTGAGTTCACCAAATTTGAAGATTATTCAATAAAACACATCCAAAATAAAAATTCAAAAATGTATATGGATTCTGAAAATATAATTATTAATGAATATTTTATCAAAAAATCTTCATTAGTTGATATTAAAATCGAAAATGAAAAGATTCACTCCTTTTTCTTGTACGATGGTGAGATTTCTCTTAAAGAGTTTAATTTTAAAAGAGGAGATTTCTTCACTGTTTCTCATGCTAAAAACATCCTTTTAAAGACGCAAAAAGCATCTAAATTATTTGAGATTTCATCCCCAATTAAACCATCTTACAGTACATATTTTTTTTAATATCTTAATTATTAACTTTACAAAGTGAGAAAAGTTATTGTTGGTCTTTCTGGAGGAGTTGACTCAAGTGTAAGTGCTTTGTTGTTAAAGCAACAAGGATATGAAGTTATTGGACTTTTTATGAAAAATTGGCATGATGAAAGTGTAACAATTTCTGATGAATGTCCTTGGTTAGATGATAGCAATGATGCTATGATCATAGCCAATAAATTAGGAATTCCATTTCAAACTGTTGATTTAAGTAAAGAATACCATTCACGGATTATCGATTACATGTTCAACGAATACGAAAACGGTAGGACTCCAAATCCAGACGTATTATGCAATCGTGAAATTAAATTTGATGTATTTCTTGAAATAGCACTCGGTCTTGGAGCAGATTATATAGCTACTGGTCATTATTGTCAAGTGAATAAAATTAGCAAGAATGATAATGATATTTACAGATTAATAGCAGGAAATGATGAAAAAAAAGACCAGTCTTATTTCTTGTGTCAACTCAATCAAAAACAGCTTTCAAAGGTTATTTTTCCCATCGGTCACCTAAATAAAGCTGATGTTCGAAAAATTGCAAAAAAAAATGACTTAGTTACTGCTGATAAAAAAGATTCGCAAGGTTTATGTTTTGTAGGAAAGGTAAAATTACCAGATTTTTTGAAACAAAGATTGAAACCTAAAAAAGGAAAGGTTATAAAAATTGACTCTAAATTTGTTCAACAAAAAATAGATTTAAATCTATTAAATTCAAAGGAGGAGGAACTCGAATTGCTAAGTTCTCCATTTTCATTTTCATCTGACGATGGTAAAGAGATAGGAGAACATAATGGCGCATATTATTATACAGTTGGCCAAAGGAAAGGTTTAAATATTGGAGGGTTTAGTAAACCTCTTTTTGTTGTTCAAACAGATGTTTTCAATAATATTATTTATGTTGGTATGGGAGAGTCTCACCCTGCTTTATTTAGAAAAGCTCTTTTTGTAAATTATAACGACATTCATTGGATAAGAGAAGACTTAAAAGTTAATGTAAATGAAACAATGGAAATTCGTTTTAGAATAAGATATAGGCAGCCTTTACAATCTGGTATACTCTACAGATTTAAGAGAGGTTTATACATACAATTTGAAAAATCAGTTTCTTGTGTTACTGCTGGTCAGTTTGTAAGTTGGTACTTAGATGATGAACTAATAGGTTCAGGAATAATCAATTAACTATTCCATATCCTCCATGATTCATTAGCTTGAATTTCTAGCATCTCTAACCCGTTTTTTACTTTACAACCTGAAATTCTTCCTTTTTTGAGAAATAATGATTCAATTGGGTTATAAACTAAATCATATAAAATATGGTCATTATTCAAATATTCGTAAGGTATGTTCGGACAATTATTTGTATTTGGATAAGTTCCAACAGGTGAACAATTTATTATTAATTTAAAACTTTTAATTATCTCATTATTCAAGTTTTCATATATAAGTTCAGATTTACCTTTTTTTCTTGAAACTGTATTATAATAAATATCTAATTTTTTTAAAACATATTTTATTGCTTTTGAAGCGCCACCACTTCCAAGAATTAATGCCTTTTTAGGCTTTTTATTTTCAATTAAGGAAAGTAATGACTTTTCAAAACCAATAAAATCAGTGTTAAATCCAATATTTTTATTATTAATTTTTTTGATTGTATTAACTGCCCCAATTGTTTTAGCAGTTTCATCAATTACATCAAGAAACTTTATAATTTCTTCTTTATAGGGGATTGTAACATTAAAACCATAAATTGTAGGTTTATGTAAAATAGTTTTAACATTTGAAATATTCTTGATATTAAAGTTTGAATATTTACAATTTAGATCTTCATTTTCAAATTTTTCGGAAAAAAACCTCTTTGAAAAGCTATAATCTATGTTTTTCCCTATTAGACCGTATTCTCTACTTTTTATCATAACTACTTAAAAATACAACTAAAGCCATTCCAAGAAATATATATATAATAGCATAAAAAGTTTCATAATTAAACTCTGGTAAATATCTAACTATTTTATATTCGTTTTCAATACTTAAAATAGATTTCCAAGGCCAAATTACGCCTAAAGATCCAATTATAAACCCAAAAATAATTGAATTACAAAGTTGATTGAATTTACTTAAAAGATAACTAAGAATTTTTGACAATGAAATTAGCCCCGTTATCGAGCCAAGGGTAAACACTGATAATACTTTTATATAATTTACACGATCTTCACTATATAAATTTGAAAAATCTCCTTTAATTATTTCATTAATGCTATCATAGAGAGCATTAACCGAGTCAACTAATAATAATACATAGTTTCCCAGTAATATAAGAAGGAAGGAACCCGAGAGACCAGGTAAAACCATTCCGCTTACACTTATTATTCCACAAATAAAAACAAAATATAGATTATCATTTTCTTGTGCTGGATTTGCTAAACTTAAAAGAATACCAATTGAACTTCCTACGAATATGAAACAAATATTTTTAAAGTTTTTAAGATCAATAATTGTTCTAAGATGAAAAATAGTGCCAATTACTAATCCAAAAAATAAACTCCAAACATATATTTCATAATTATTTAATAAAAGTTCTAAGATCTTTGATGTAGAAAAGTAGCTAATCACTATTCCTAAAAGAATAAGAACTAAAAATTTACCATTTACATAATCAAAAAAATCTTTGAATTTAGCCTTTGATATATATTTTAAAGCTATTTTATCAAATCTTTTTAGGCTAAAAATTAATTCTTCATAAAAACCAATAGCTATGGCAACTAAGCCTCCTGAAACTCCTGGAATCTTATTTGCAGTTCCCATCAAAATTCCATTAATTAATGTTTTTAAATAATTAGATGTTGACTTGTTTTCTGACATTTAACTTTTTTTATTTTTTTCTAATAGGAAAACCATTACAAAACCTAAGATAGTAAGAGAAACAGATATGAATAAATTAAGATTTGATAATTCTGAAGAAAAACTTTTATTCCACGGCCAGACTTTTTCGATTGAACCAATCACTAATCCTAACATTGTGGCGTAAGTAACATTTCGATAATTATTAAAAAAATATTTTAGAATTCTACTAAATCCTAATAATCCGATCAGAGCACCTAAAACAAATATAAATATTACAATTAGCTCTAAATTTTCAATTGACTTAATTAAATAAGCATAAGCCCCTAAAATTACAAGAATCAATGATCCGGATATCCCAGGTAAAATCATTGCTGACGAAGCAATAATTCCTGAAAATAAAATATATAATAAACTTATTTCAGCAGTTTCAATAGTCGAAAATGATGAAAGAAAAAAGGAAGATAATATTGATAAAATTAAAAAAAAGAAACCTAAACCTGACCATTGGTTTATCATTTTATAGATTACATATATAGTAGCAAATATTAATCCCAAAAAAAACGACCATACGAATAAAGGGAAGTTTTCGAGTAAATTTGCTGAAATTTTAACAAAAGAGATTAAACTAATTCCAATCCCCAAAATTAGAACTAATAAAAAGTTTCCATTTAATTTCTTCCAAAAATAGTTGAAGCCATTATTTTTTAATTCAGAAAAAAGACGAATATTTAGTTCACCAATTGACTTAATAAGTTCTTCATAAATTCCTACTAATAAAGCAATTGTTCCTCCCGAAATTCCTGGCATTGCATCTGCGATACCCATGAGTATTCCTTTAAAGAATAACTTTATATAGTCAATTGTGTTTCTACTTCGCATATTAAAATTATAGTATGTTAAACTAGTAATTTTTTGTTGAAGTTTTAGATAAACAGTTTAAATATATTTTCCAGTATTTGGATTTTTCTTGATTTAGCTTAATTGCTTTTTCAATATATTCTTTAGCTCTTTTGAACTTATTTTCTCTGTAATAGAACATCGATAGCCTAAAAAAAGCTTTATCCATATATGGATCTTCATTCACACACTCAAAGTAGAAGTTTAAAGAATTTTGAAAATCACGTTTTTTTTCATAGCAAAATGCAATTCTAAATAGGGCATAGGAGGAATTAGGATTTATGTTGATAATTTCTTTGTAGTTATTTATCGCCTCATCATATTTCTTCATTTTTTCTAATAACTTTCCCTTATCAATATATGGGCTTGTAAAAGTATCATCCGAAAATATTGCATAGTCAAAGGAAGCAATAGCCTCATCAAACATCTTATTTTTTACATAACTTTTACCTAAATTATGCCAACCTATTTCACTGTATGGATTTTTAGAAAGGTATTCTTTTAAAAATAATATTAAGCCATTATTATCATTAATCATCTCATAGCAGTATAGTATATTATATAATGCACTATGATCCAAATAATCATGATTAAGACTTTTCTTAAAATAGTAATTAGATTTTGAATAGTTTTCTGTAAATAAATATTCAATACCTATCTGATAGAATAACTCTGTCTTGTTATCATAATCATCGATTATACCCTTAAGTAAAGAAATGGATTTGTTATGTTTTTTCTGCTTAGAGAGTATACTTGATTTCAAAATTACAGCTTCAAAATTATTAGTTTCAATCATCAGAATTGAATTAACTAAATCCAATGCATTGTCAAGTTTATCCTCTTGAATATATATTTCAATTTCGTAAAGGGATAAATTGGTATTTGCAGGATGTTGACTTAACGATAACTTAAGGGCTTTTTTAGCTAAATCTAATTTACCTATGTCTAAGTAATATGAAATGATATTTTCGAACTCAACAGAGTCAAAGAAAAGTATAGTATTCTCTTTGACCATTCTTTCAAATCTACTAATTGAAAAATTAATATCGTTCAGATTATCCATTCTAAATCATCTATATAATAAAAATAAATATGATTTGTTTTAAAATGAGTGCATGAATTTAAACTTCTTAACAAACTAATTAACACCCTGTTCAATGGAGTCAAGAATATTTAAAATTATATTACAGCCATCATCAATTTCTTTTTCAGAAATTGTTAGTGGAGGAGTAATTCTTACTGCTTTTTTTTCTATTAGAAGCCAAAATAGAATTAATCCTCTGTTCTTTGCTTCTAAAACTAAGCTATTAGCAATTTCAATATCTCTCATTATCAGACAAAGCATTAAACCAACTCCTCTAATTTCTCTAATCAGTTTGTGATTTAATTTTTTTCTAATCAGGATTTCCTTTTCTCTAGTCTTTTCAGATAATTTTGAACTTAGTACAATTTTCAATGTTTGAAGAGCCGCAGCTGTAATGACGGGATTTCCCCCAAATGTTGTTATGTGCCCCAGAATAGGATTTTTGTGAAGAGAATCCATTAAGTTTTTTGAGCTTGTAAATGCACCGATGGGTATACCACCACCCAATCCTTTACCATAAACAATAATATCAGGAACGCAATTGAAATTTTCAAATCCAAACAATTTACCAGTTCTGCCTATTCCTGTTTGAATTTCATCTAAAATTAATAAAGCGCCAACATCCTCACATTTTTTTTTAATAGTATTTAAGTATCCACTTTGAGGAATTATAAATCCAGCGCTACCTTGAATTGTTTCCAACACAACACATGAAGTTTGATTATCAATTTTATCAATGTCATCAATTGAATTATAATTGATAAATTCAACTTCAGGAATTAAAGGTTCAAATGGTTTCTTCCTCTCCTCTAAACCCATTAGAGTGAGGGCGCCCATTGTACTACCGTGATACGCATTTTTTGCGGCTATAATTTTTTTTCTTCCTGTAAATCTTCTTGCTAATTTCATCGATCCTTCCAATGCTTCTGTGCCGGAATTAGTAAAGTATGTACAATTAAGGCTTTTCGGCAGGTTCTTTGCCAATAATTTTGCTAATTCTAAAGAAGGTTTTGTAACAAATTCACCATATACCATTACATGCATATACTTTTCAGATTGAGCTTTAATAGCATTTATTACTTCTTCATTACAATGTCCTACACTGCAAGCTGATACTCCTGCTACAAAATCTAAATATTTCTTATTGTTGTTATCATATATGTAACTACCCTTAGCCTTTGAAACTTCAATCATTAAGGGGAGGGGTGTAGTTTGTGCTTGATATTTTTTAAATTCTGAAGTGATAATTTTTTTATTCTAAGTTTCTAATTTTTATCAATTTAAACTTTTTATCATCTAAAAACAGGTCTTCGATTGATTTTATGATTTCGTCTTCTCTTAAATAAAATCCTTTTAGAAATTTGTCATTTTCATTGAATTCATCCTCTGGATATACCTTTCCGTCAATTTGATTTATCTTAGTGAAAGTGTCAATATTTTGATCTGAAATAAAAATTTTAATTTTTGCTGATTTTGACTTATCAATTCCGATCAATTCACTTTCTGAGTTCCTTAAGTAATAAATTGACTCAGCATTTTTGATAATATCAACTTCTTTTAATTTTCCTTCCATAAAATTACCATTAAGTTTTTTTCCTGAAATTTGATTAAATCCTAACCCAACAGAATCTTTTTCAATTATAAATGCGTTGTCAAAAACGAATAGAGAATCAATTATATTTTTTTTGGTGTCAAATTTTAAGTGAATTGAGTCACCCGTTATTTGATTATTGTTATTCCAAATAACAGGTTTTTTTAATTTTCGTGATTTACTTTCAACTGAATTATATTTACTGATTAGTTGAGCTATTCCAGTAATCTGATTAAAGTGAATAGAATCACATTTTCCACTCAAATTATTTCTAAGAATTTTCCCATTCATAAATGCTCTAATGATCTGCTCGTTTTCTTTTCCTGTAATTATTATAGTTTCACCATGAATGTATGTTGTATCTGTTTCTTTAAAAGAAGCAATTAGAGCTCTTTTTTGTATAAACATTGAATCAATGTTTCTGTGAATTTCTGCATAATGCCCTGTAGTTAAAGTTTTATTTAAGGTATCAAGAATCTTAATATTGTTTGTAGCTGATGCAAAATTAATTGATTTATCAAAGTAAATACTATCTGCGTTAATTGTATATTCCTCAAAGTCAATTTTAGAATTTTTTATAAAATATCCTTTATCATTTGTTGTATCATAATAACCTATTTCAGAATAAATTTTGGAATTATCAGTAATTATATCAGTAGGTCCAAAAAAATATGATTTTCCAGTTTCAGTAAAATAATCAAGAACATCTGAATAAATATTATATTTTGGAGTCCTTAAATCAACATTTTTTTTAAATCTATATTTTTTTTCATCAATAAAGAAATTTCCTTTTAAACTAAATATTGTATCTGTTAAATTCCTTATTAATTTGCCTTTATCATTATAATAAGCCTCTTGTTTATTTCTGTCAAAGTATAATGCGTCAGTATAAAGCCTTGACTCAGGTTCATTTAGAATTACCTTTCCTTTAGCAAAAACTAATTTTGTATCACCATTATATTCTAAATAATTAGCCTTTAAATCTAATGTATCTCCTTGATTTAAAGAAACTTCTCCAAAAGCTTCAATAAAATTTCTGTCTTCATAAAAAAAAGCTTGATTGCATGTCATCAAGACTCCATCGTGTGAAATAAGTACTTTATTATTTTTATCTCTCGTCAATACAGAAGCATCAGGATATTTTATTTTGTCTTTTTCAAAAAAACCGGCTCTTTCGATTATGATTTTTGTTTTTTCTTGAGTAAATACCATTGTAGAAAAACAATAAATTAAAAGAAAACTGGAAATTAAAGAGAGAGAATTTTTCACAAACTATCTAAAAAGTGTTTCTTTTCTGTCAGGACCTACAGAAACAATTACAATTGGTATTTTTAGCTCAGTTTCCAAGAAATCAATATATTTTTTCAGGCCCTTAGGAAAATTATCTGTGGTTTTTAGTTTCCTTAAATCTTCTACCCATCCCTCAAATTCTTCATAAATAGGCTCTAGGGTTTCGTCAGTAAGGTTGTAAGGTAAGTTGTCAATTATTTTTCCTCTGTATTTGTATTTTGTACAAACTAATATTTTATCAAAACCACTCAAAACATCAGTTTTCATCATCATTAGCTTGGTAACACCGTTTATTCTACAAGTAAATTTTAAAGCTACCAAGTCTAACCATCCACATCTTCTAGGCCGACCCGTTGTAGCTCCAAATTCATTGCCAACCTTACTCATTTTTTTTCCATAATCATCAAATAGCTCTGTTGGGAAGGGTCCTGATCCAACCCGAGTGGTATATGCTTTAAAAATCCCAAAAACATCGTTAATGGAGTTTGGAGATATTCCCAAACCAGTACAAGCACCTGCAGCGGTTGTGTTGGAGGATGTTACGTAGGGATATGTGCCAAAATCAATATCTAGTAGTGAGCCCTGAGCTCCTTCAGCAAGAATTGATTTGTTATGATCTTGTAATTTAAATAATAAATTTTCAGAGTCCACAAAATTTATCCTTTTAAGTTTTTCAATTGCATCAAAAAACTCTATCTCTAAATCTTTAAGACTAAAATCCAGCTCAACATTATAAAAATCAATTAACTGTTGATGTTTTTTTGAAAGCTCATTATACTTTGTTTTCCAATTTTCATTTTCTAAATCACCTACTCTAAAACCATTCCTTCCTGTTTTATCCATATATGTAGGTCCGATTCCTTTTAAGGTAGATCCAATTTTATTTTTTCCTTTTGATTTTTCACTGGCTGCATCAAGTAGCCTATGAGTTGGAAGAATTAGGTGGGCTTTTCTGGAGATGAATAAGGTTTTACTAATATCAACATTTTCCTCGATAATATTCTCTATTTCTCTATTTAAAATCACTGGATCTATTACTACTCCGTTTCCGATTAAATTAATTTTATCATTGTGAAATATTCCTGAGGGGATAGTGTGTAAAACATATTTTTTATCGTTAAAAACAATTGTATGACCAGCATTTGGCCCACCTTGAAATCTAGCAATTACATCATAATTAGATGTTAATACATCAACAATTTTACCTTTACCCTCATCACCCCATTGGAGTCCTAATAACAAGTCTACAGCCATTAATTTTTTTTATTTTTTTTACCATAGAAATATAATGAGTGACTTTCAATGGTCACATCAAAAACTTCTTCTATTGTTTGTTTGATTGTATTTATTCTAGGATCACAGAATTCAATTACCTCTTCAGAATTGCTAATAATTAAGTGATCATGTTGATTATTAAAATAACATTTTTCATATGAGGCTTGATGATCATTTGAAAACTGATGTTTGCGTACTAAAGAACATTCAAGTAATAGTTCTATAGTATTGTAAAGAGTTGCTCTAGAAACCCTATATTTTTTATTTTTCATTTTGACATATAATGATTCAATATCAAAATGAAATTTGGTTTCATATACCTCTTTTAAAATTGCATATCTCTCAGGAGTTTTGCGATAACCTTTTTTTTCTAAGAATTCCGTAAAAACATTCTTTACAGTGTTTTGATAATTAGTATTATTTGACATAGTTAATTGAGAGTGTTTATGTTCTTTTGATTTTGTCAATTCCATTCAGAACTTTAAGTTTTTTTATGAGTCTATTTACCTCAACATTTGATTTAACAGAGATAATTATATTACCTACAAATGTATTACCTGCAGTTTCAAAATTAAGCCTTTTCATATTAATATTCATATTTTCTGAAATGACTTTTGTTATATTGTTTAACAGCCCAAGTTTATCAATCCCAGTAATATTTATTTGAACAGTAAATTTTTCTTGAGATGAGTCAATCCATTTTGCTTTTATTATTCTGTAGTCATAATTCGATTGAAGACTGAGTGAATTTGGACAATTTTTTTTATGAATTTTAATACCGTCATTTATAGTTATAAATCCAAATACCTTGTCACCAGGAATTGGATTACAGCATGAAGCGTTTTTATAATCAAGTTTTTCTTCATCATTACCAAAAACTAGTAAATCATATTTAGATGTTATCTCATGCTGATTTTTTTCATCAATTTTAACATCATTTCCTCTAGAGATCTTTTTTCTTATATAACTGATAAATTTATTGCTTCTAGATGAAATGAATTTTTTTAATTTATCATTATCAATAGTGTTTATTCCAACTCTATAAAATAAATCTTGACTAGTATTAAGTTTGAAATACTTTTGAAGTTCAGTTATAACACTATCGTTAAAATTTATTTTTAAATGTTTTAGCTTTCTTCTTAATATCTCTTTGCCATCATCAGCTAGTAGTTTCTTTTCTTCATTTAATGTTGCCTTAATCTTTGATTTGGCTCTAGCAGTTGTGGCATAATCCAGCCAGTTTGAATTTGGTTTAATATTTTCTGAAGTTAAAATTTCAACCCTATCGCCGCTAGATAATTCTTTATTTAGTGGAACGAGTTTTCCGTTAACTTTTGCACCTCTTGTTTTCAATCCGATTTCTGTATGAATAGCAAACGCAAAATCTAAAGGAGTTGCACCCTTCGGAAGTGATTTTAAATCTCCGGTTGGGGTAAACACAAAAATTTCTTTTGAATATAAATTTAGCTTGAATTGTTCAACAAAATCTACGGCATTTGTTTCAGAGTTTTCAAGTGCTTCTTGAAGTCTATTAATCCAAGAATCTAAGTTGTCACTCTTATCATCTTTCTGTTTGTATTTATAATGAGCTGCATATCCCTTTTCTGCAATTTC
>CEWG01033308.1_pt1 | contig 13537 bp, 15 predicted proteins | sample 361411 | NCBI WGS metagenome assembly CEWG01 (sample SAMEA2622173, study PRJEB7988) | marine metagenome | biome: marine biome (ENVO:00000447); feature: surface water layer (ENVO:00002042); material: "saline water (ENVO:00002010), including plankton (ENVO:xxxxxxxx)" | depth 5 m | reverse complement strand
ATATGGGGTGTTTATCCTTTTATTGTTATAAGTGTAGTTTTAGCTAAGTTTTTATAATGGACGAGCATAGAAGTAGATTTTCTGGAGATATGGACCGTAATGAGGTTGAGATGGATCTCAATAAGTTTATGGCTATGATTGAAGAAATATCACAACTGAAAGATAAGATTAGGGATCTTGAAGATGAAACAACAAGAAACCCTCATCAAAAATGGATTCACTTAGCTCAAGCTGTTGACTCTTGGAGAATATTTCCAAGGGCTTTTTTAACTGTATATATTATTCTTTTATATACAACGGTTATGTGGTTTATGGGTTTAGAAGAACCTAATTTTGAACAATCAGGATTAATTTCTGTAGTCGTTGGAGCAGGAGCTGCATGGTTTGGTTTATATGCTGGAACAAGTGGAGCAAGCAAAAGTTTTAAAGGCGAAGATAAGTGAAAAACGACGACCAAAGAAAGCATGACAATATGCTTGCTTGGGCGGCAATAATGTTTTGTATTACATTAGTAGCAGGAATATCTATACAAGTAAATGCTCAATCTTCTCAACAATCTGGTACAGCTTGTGTAAACGGTACACAATATTGTGAAAACAGCAATGTTTACACTACAAATCAGACGACCACAAATAATACAAACAGCAACACTAACACTAACACAAACACAAACAACACCACCACGAACAATACTAATGTTTCAACGAACACAAATGTTTCTACGAATACAAATACTTCGTCAAATACAAATGTAAATACAAATCAAAACACAAATGTAAACACAAATGTAAACACCTCGACAAGCACTGCCACCTCGAATAATACAAACACAAACATCAATACATCTACTTCAACCAGTAATGTAAATTCAACAGTAAATCAAACTGTAAATAATACGAATGTAAATACATCAACTAGCACTTCTGACAATACGAACAGAAATATTAATGAATCTACTTCGCAATCAAACGTACAGACTAATAATGTAAATCAAAATAATAATAATACTAAGTCTGACAATACGAACCGAAACATTAATGAATCAAAATCAGTTCAGACAATCAATCAAAATGTAAAATCAGAAGCACCACCTGCATCAGCTATAGCTCCTTCTATAATGAGTTATAGTCAAGATTTATGTACAACTGGCTTAAGCGGTGCTTTTCAAGGGCAAGTATTTGGTCTATCTGGTGGTAAGTCTGTAAGGGACATGAATTGTGAAAGATTAAAACTAAGTAAATATCTTTATGATATGGGAATGAAAGTAGCCTCAGTTAGTTTATTGTGTCAAGACGAAAGAGTGTTTAAAGCTATGTGGAGTGCTGGAACACCTTGCCCCTATAACGGTAAGATAGGTGAAGAAGCTAGAAGTTTATGGGCTAAAAACCCTAACAAAAGACCAGATAAAAAAGATATTGAAGCAGAGTTTGTTGCAGAGTGCACAAAGGAAAATAACCCTAAAAGAGATAAGATAAATAAAGATGTTGTTGGAGCAGTTAAAGTTATTTATACAAGAAAAACAAAATCTAAAAAACAATGCAAAAAAGAATTATATGGGGGCTAGTTCTTCTATCCTGCAATCTTCCCAGTCAATACATATACGAAGCTAATCAAGATTTATTTCAGTTACAGAAAAATGCTAATAACTTTGAAGGTGAATTAGCTTACTCTGTGGGTGATGATCAATTATCTACTTCAATAGATCTAACTTTTAATTTTACATTTTACGGTCAAACTTTTGATAAAGCTCGCATGGCAACTAATGGTTGTTTACATTTTGGTTTAGGAACAGGTAACGTGAATTATAATAATTATTGTGGTGATTACACACCTGACCCGATAGGTTCTCAATATACCTATACTATGTTTCCTTTTTGGACTGATCTTATTAGAGATAGTAATTCTCGTATGAAGTCTTGGGGGGATAATACGAAGATGATATTCGGTTGGTATGACATGAGAGAATATAACCGTAACTCTGATAATAGTTTCGAAGTTATTCTTTATCCAAATAATTCATTTGAATATAGATACGATGAATTAGATATTATTAACCATGACGTAATTATTGGCGAAGTAGGGGCTAACTCTACTCAAGTTTATCAATATTTATTTCACGATGAATGTAACACAGGCACTACTAATACAAGCAGCTGTGTAAATACTAATTGGAACAATACATCTTTTAATACTTTACTTGAGGGTGGTGGTAGTTTATACGGAGTAGGTAGTGGTAATGGGCTTGATTGTTCAGACCCTTTAAATAATAGTAGCTGTGCAGGTTACGCAGATGCTTTTTTAACACAACAATGTAATATAAATCAGCTTTATAGTGAATCCTGCCCTAGCTATTGGTCTGCTTATGATGATCAACAGTGCGATGAAGACCCTCAATACGCACCTTTTTGTCCCGGATTTAGACAAGAGGAATCAGTAGCTTTCTTTGATGACAGAAATGTTGACTTCGGTTTTGTAGATGAACAAGAACAGTTTGCTACAGGTATATTTATAGATGATGGTCATCACCACCACGAAGAAGAACCTTTTGTAGTTATAGATGTTTTTGAAGAAGAAATGTTTCCTCCTTTTGAAGAATTTGGTCATGATGACTTTGAGGATTTTTTTGGTGAGCCTGAGGAGGACGAATTTATTATTTTCTTTGAACCAGAGCCTTTACCATTTGTAGATAATTTTCATCATAGACATGAAGATCCTTTACACCAAGAGGATATATTATTAGAACAATTTGTTTTACAAGAAACTTTATTTGTAGAGGATTTTAGCGAACCTGAAAATTTTTTAGCTATTAATACTATAGAAGAACTTGATGATTGGTTTGAAGAAGAAACTAGAGAAATAAGAGAGGAAATTAGAGAAGAAAGAATTGTTGAAAGAGACGAACCCGAAGAAGAATTTATAGAAGAAATATTTGAAGAAGAAGCTGTAGAAGAAGTTTTTGAAGAACTTGAAGAAGTATTTGAAGAATTAGAAGAAGAAAGATTAGCGGAGGTTGAGGAAGAAAATAATGATGAAGTTTTAGAAGAATTAGAAATTATTGAAAACGACGAACCTACTAGTAAAAGTAAAAATAGAAGTATTGCTTTAAAAGTTATAAAAAACGCTTTAAATACTGCCTCTAACAGTGTTAATTACGGTTCTACCTCTAGCCAAACAAACTCATCAGGAGTAATTAATTCAGTTACTAATACAGGTAATACTAGTTCAAGTTCTGCTGGGGGTATTAGCACCTCTAGTTCACCTAGTATTTCAGACCAGTACGCTAGTGCTACAGCACAAAATAATCAAGTTTTATCTATGAGTTCTGGTGTTGGTGGAGTTAGTGTAAGTATAACCCCTATCGCATCTGTGGATGGAGGATCAGAGGTCGTTATGGCAGACGTTCAAGTACAAAATGTGCAAGGTCAAATTGATACAGCAGTTGGTGGTGTCATGACACAATCTGAGGCTGATCAAATAGCTGATAAAATTATCGCACAAAATATAGAACAACAACAAGAAGAAATGCAAGAAGAACAACAAGCTACAGGAGAATATGGAGATGAATCAAGTTTAGTAGCCTTGATAGGTTATGTACCACAATTTAATACATACACACAATTAAATTTACCTGATCAACAGTCTTGGTATAGTTCTGAAGATATTTATAGTAATATAGTTTTAGATGATAATATAAATGCTTTTTATAATTATGCGAGTACAAATATAAATAATTTACAAAACATGATTGATGATCAGCCTAATATATGGAGATAAAATGGATTGGTTACAGAGTAAAACAACACAATTAATAGCTCTAGTAGGGATAGTTTCTACTTTAGCGGGATTCGGATGGACTGGTGCACAGTATGTTAATAGAATTGACAACCTAGAAGCTAAAATAGGTGGAATAGGAGACACTAAAGACGCACAAAAAATTATTGAAGAACGTTTTGCAAGCATAGAAACGTCAGTAGATTTTCTTGAAAAAGAATTAGATAATATATCTATCCCCGACGTTACGGAAATAAAAACTGACATAGCCACAATAAAAGCCAGTTTAAAAAGTTTAGAAGAAAAAATAGAGGATATAGAAAATGAAAATAAAAACCCTCTTGCTGGTTAGTATATTTTGTATAGGTTGTTCAACACCATCTAAATTTATACCTATAGCAAAAGATTCTAGCTTAGAGTGGAACGATAAGTTTGACTCTGATAAATGGCGAGAAAAATATAAAAAATGTGAGGCATTTTTATACCACGATCACGATGCTTGGAATTGGTGTATGGGTAATGAGTAAAGTTTTATTAGGTATAGTTTTAGTTTTGCTTGCAGTTTCTTATTATTTGTATAGCCAAAACCAAATACTTCAAACTAATAACGCAGTTTTAGAAGGTGCTGTATCTACACAAGAAGAAACCATCAAAAGCTTGCAGGCAGATTTTGAATTACAAACCCAACAACTTCAAGATCTAAGTATCAAAAGTCAAATAGCTCAAAGAGAATTAAATAGATATACACAATTTATACAAAATTATGAATTAGCTTCTAAAATATTAGCTAACCCTATAGAAATGGAAAGGAAGATAAATAATGGCACAAAACATATTATGGAAGACATCGAGAAAATCAGCATTACTGTTGATAGTCTTGATGATGGCTTACAGTTGCAGTCTACTACCAACTAAACAAATACAGGTTAGTGCAAAGCCTATTGAAAGGCAGATAGTGCAACCTATTATGCCAAGAGAAATAAATCTTCAAGAATTACAATGGATTGCAGTAACACCAGAAAATTGGGAAGAACAACTTGCAAAAATAGAAAAGCAAGAGGGTGAATTAGTGTTCTTAGCTATGACAATACCGGATTATGAGATTATGGCATACAATATGCAAGAGATAAAAAGATATATTACAGAATTAAAAGATGTTGTTGTATATTATAGAAAAGTAACAACTAAAGATAATGAGTAGTAAACCAGAACCATATGTGTATAAAGCAACTATCGAAAGAGTGGTTGATGGGGATACTATTGATGTTACCCTTGACTTAGGATTTGATGTCCGCTTGTATAAACAACGCTGCAGGTTGGCAGGCATAGACACACCTGAGTCAAGGACTCGTGATTTAGCAGAGAAAAAATTAGGGCTTGCAGCAAAAGATAGACTAAAAGAATTATGTATTGGGTCTATAACTATTAAATCATTTGGCAAAGGCAAATATGGCAGAATACTTGCAATCCCTTATACAGAAAATGATGAGGATATTTGCGAAATGCTTATCAATGAAGGTCATGCAGTTAAATATGATGGCGGTAAAAAAACTAAAGTATGGGGGGACTATTAATATGCATATATCAAGTGAAGGTATTAATTTAATAAAAAAGTTTGAGGGTTGTGAGTTAGAGGCATACAAGGACGCAGTTGGAGTCTGGACTATAGGATATGGTCATACAAAAAACGTTAGAGAAGGTATGACTATTTCTAAAGAACAAGCTGACAATATGTTGCTTAATGAATTAGATGAGTATTGCGAACATGTTGAAAAAGCAGTCAAGATTGATTTAAAACAAAATGAGTTTGATGCTTTGGTATCATGGACGTATAATTTAGGTCCAACAAATTTAAATGAAAGCACTATGTTAAAAGTTCTGAATGATAAAGATTTTAATGAAGTGCCTCATCAAATTAAACGTTGGAATAAAGCAGGAGGTAAGGTTTTACAAGGTTTAGTAAGACGTAGGGAAGCAGAAGCTTTATTATTTGAAGGTAAAGATTGGACTGAGGTGTAAATGGCGTTACAAAAATTAATATTTAGACCGGGAATAAATAGAGAAGGCACTGACTATGATAATGAAGGTGGTTGGTTTGATGTTAATTTAGTTCGTTTTAGAAAAGGTAGACCAGAAAAATTTGGTGGTTGGTTAAAATTAACAGCTAATACTTTTTTAGGCACAGCAAGAGCTTTACATAATTGGGTTACTTTAAGTAGCACAAAATTATTAGGTATAGGAACTAATTTAAAATATTATATTTTAGAAGGTTCTTCTTACAACGATATAACACCTATAAGATCAACAACTGCAGCAGGTGATGTAACTTTTTCTGCAACTAATTCAGACGCTACAATAACAGTAACAGATACTGCACACGGAGCAGTAAAAAATGATTTCGTTACTTTTTCTGGTGCTTCTTCTTTAGGCGGTAATATAAATTCTGCTGTATTAAATCAAGAATATCAAATAGCAACTATTGTAAATGCAAACTCTTACACAATAGAAGCTAAAAATACTAGTGGAGTTACTGTTACTGCTAATTCTAGTGATACAGGTAATGGTGGGGGATCTGTTGTAGGGGCTTATCAGATTAATACTGGTTTAGATGTGTTCGTAGCCTCTAGTGGTTGGGGAGTAAATACTTGGGGTGATGGAGGATGGGGTTCTACTTCACCTATATCTGCATCTAATCAACTTAGACTTTGGACACATGATAATTTTGGTGAAGATTTAGTTATAAACCCTAGAGGTGGTGGAATTTTTTATTGGGATCAAACTAATGGTTTAAGTACTAGAGCGGTAGCTTTATCATCATTATCAGGAGCTAATTTAGCACCTACAAAAGCTTTACAAGTTTTAACTTCAGAAACTGATAGACATTTAATAGTTTTAGGTTCTGATCCCTTAAATGCTGATGAGGATGCTAGAACAGGGTCTATAGACCCTATGTTAATAACTTTTAGTGATCAAGAAAATCCTGCAGTATTTAAACCTTTAACTACTAATACAGCAGGAAGTTTAAGATTATCTTCTGGTTCTTTAATTGTTGGAGGTGTAAAAGCCCGTCAAGAAATATTAGTATGGACAGATACCTCATTATATTCTATGCAATTTATTGGACCTCCTTTTACTTTTGGAATTAATTTAATAAATGAAAATTCTGGTTTAATGGCTCCAAAAGCTGCTATTACTACACCGAAAGCTGTTTTATGGATGGGGTATGAAAACTTTTATGCTTATACAGGAGCTGTTAATAAAGTAAGGTGCACAGTGCAAAATTATGTATTTAGTGATATTAACAGAGGTCAGGCTTATAAAATATTTGCTTTTACTATAAACAATAAAAATGAAGTCGGATGGTTTTATCCTTCTGCTTCGTCTGATGAAATAGATAGATATGTAATATATAACTATGAAGAAGATACTTGGACATATGGACAACTTATTAGAACTTCATGGTTAGACGAGGGGGTAGAAAATTTCCCACAAGCTAGTGCTAATAATTATATTTATCAACATGAAACTGGTTTTGATGATGATGGTCAACCTATGACAGGTGTGTTTATAGAAAGTTCTGATATTGATATTGGTGAGGGCGATACGTTTTCGTTTATAAATAGGCTTATACCTGATGTTAAGTTTTTATCTAATTCTGGTGGAGGTCAATTAAATATGGTTACTAAAGTTAGAAACTTTCCTAATGAGGACTTAGCTACTGCTAATACTAGTGAAATTACTTCTACTACAACTCAAAAACATATAAGAGCTAGGGGTAGACAGTTTGTATTTAGAGTAGAATCAGATGATGATAACGCACCTGCTAATACAGGCACAGGTTGGAGATTAGGAGCTACAAGAGTAGATGTAAGGCAAGACGGTAGAAGGTAATGGCTAAATTATTACCGACTAATTTGCCTTTTGCAGTAGATGAAGTAAGTCCAGAATTATTTAATAAATTAATTAGAATACTTGAACTTAATTTAGGGCAAGTAGATATATTAAATACTTATCAAGTAAATACTGCGGATAGAGATAAACAAAATTTTAATACTGGCACTGTAATTTTTAATACTTCAGAAAATACTTTACAACTATGGGATGGGTTTGAGTTTGTAAACCTTTCTACACCTTTTACAGTTAAATGTATTGTAGGAACTGCTACTTCAGCTGTCGGCTCAGTGACTGTTACTATAAGTTAAAAAACTTTATCTTATTAATAATAATAGCTATGATATAAAGTATTCAGGAGTCAATAAGACTACCTGCATCTATTAATAGATTACATAAGGATTTGTATGCAGGGAGTTTATGGCTAAAGCAAAACGTAAAGAAAAATCTATACGACGCACTACTAAAGGCAAAGGGGCTAATTACAGACCTACTAAAAGTGGAGCAGGAATGACTGCTAAAGGTGTAAAAGCTTATAGACGTAAAAATCCCGGATCTAAATTAAAAACTGCAGTAACTGGAAAAGTTAAAAAAGGCAGTAAAGCTGCAAAACGTAGGAAATCTTATTGTGCAAGAAGTGCAGGACAAATGAAAAAATTCCCAAAAGCGGCAAAAAATCCTAATTCAAGATTAAGACAGGCTAGAAGAAGATGGAAATGTTAGAAAAACAAGGAATAGGTTCTTTATCTAATATGGTAGAAAAAGATTTTGAGTCTGCACCTGAGTATGGAATAGGTGGTGAACTTAGAAAAGCATTTAAAAAATTAGGTCCTGCAATCGGGGCTATCATAGGCGGTGTTATAGGTGGAGCTCCCGGTGCTGCAATCGGTGCTGGTATTGGAACGAAAACTTCTGCTAGTGATAATTATGCACAAAATATGTTACTTGCTGCTGGTCTAGCCGGTGGCTTTGGTGCACAGGGTCAAGGGTTTAGGGCTACTTTTTCAAATCCCGGACAAGCATTTAGTTCAGCTTTTGCTAATGTTGGTGATTCGACTTTAGGTAGTTTATTAGGTATAGGTAATCAAGGGTTCGATTTTTCTAATGCAACTTTTGATAAAAAGACAAGGAAATTTGTTGATCCTAAAGGTAATTCTTTAAGTCCTCCTAAATTTTATGAAGGTAGAAGAGAGATGGTTGCAAGTAAAACTGCTGACCTAGCAGGAGATAAAACTGTATTAGATAGAATTAAAGGAGGTATAGGTAGTTTAGAAGAATTTGCTAAAGAAAATCCTCTCACAACTCAACTTGGAACACAATTAATATTTCCTAAATTAGTCGAAGCTATTTATGGTAAAGACCCATATGGAACTCAAGGTAGGTTTAGTTTTGCTGATCAAGGTCTTAGACCGGGAGTAAACCCTTTACAAAATAACCCTTATATACAAGGTTCAGTAGTTAATACACCACAGTTTCCAAATTTAAAAAATTTCGTAGGAGCAAATAGAGCAATGTTCGGTGGGAAAATAGGTTATAAAGATGGAGGACCTAAACTTGATGCTATGATGGTTAGACCAGACGGAGAAATAAGAGGTCCCGGCACACCAACAAGCGATGATATTCCTGTATACTTAAGCGACCAAGAATATGTTTTACCGAAAGTTATGGTAGATTATTTAGGTGGCGGAGATTACGAACAAGGCATAGCTAACCTAGAACAAATAAGGACAAAATTAGTATAATGGCAGTAGAATCACAACAACAAATATTAGCCCCTAACAGAATCGTACAAGATATGATTGCAGGTGGCGGAGCAGGTATTCCCGGATTATTTCCTTTATTAAATCAACAATTAGTTAATCAGTTCTCACAACTAGGTTTACCAGATACTAATCCTTTTACATATACAGGACAACGTATAGCTGACTTTACACCGCAAGAAAGACGAGCTTTCGAATTAGGTGAACAAGCTATAGGTTCATATAGACCTTTTTTAGATAGAAGTGCGTCTTTAACAGAACAAGCTGCACAAGAATTAATGCGTAGCGGACAAACTGGTAGAGAACAAATTGCTTCTGGTTTAGCACAAGCAACAGATTTAGCAGGTAGAGGTGTATCAAGGTTAGAAGGTTCATTAGCTCCTGAATTAGATTTATATAGACAGGCAGAAGAAGCAGCTCGTATGGGAGCAGGTGACGTAGGTCGAGGGGTAAGTGAAGCACAGATGGGCTTTAGAGGTCTTGCAGGAAGTCAAGCTCCATTTATTTCTTCTGCATTAGGGGGACTAGGTCAAGCAGGTCTTGCAGGTCTTTTATCTACAAGAGGTTTTGATCCTAGATCAACAAGTGCTTTCTTTAATCCTTTTGAAGACGCTGTTGTACAACAAACATTACGTGATGTTGGCGAAGGTTTAGCTACATCAGATATAGCTAATAGAGCACAACAAGTTAGAAGTGGTGCTTTTGGTGGAGCTAGAGGTAGATTAGCTTCTGAAGAATTAGCTAGACGTGCAGGTCGTGGAGCAGCAGAAGCAGTAGGTGGGATAAGAGCACAAGGGTTTGGTTTAGCACAAAATGCTGCACAACAAGCATTTGAAGCACAACAAGCTAGACAAGCAAATCAAGCTAGATTATTATCACAATTAGCAGGACAAACTGGTGCATTAGGACAACAAACACTAGCCGGACAACAAGCTGGATTACAAGGTTTATTAGGTGCTACACAATTAGGTGGTGCTCAACAATCACAATTAGCACAACAACTAGGTAGATTAGGACAAGCTGCAGGAACTGCAGGTCGACAAGTAGGTCTAGGTATCGGTCAGCTAGGTTCACAACTTGGAACTTTAGGTTTAGGTGCAGGACGTTATACAGGTGCTTTAGGTTCAAGTTTAGGACAAGGATTAGGACAATTAGGTACACAACAACTTAATATAGGTAGACAGCTACCTGCTCTACAAAGAGGAGATGTTCAATTATTAGGTAATATAGGTGGTACACAAAGAGGTATGCAACAAGCAGGTCTTGATTTAGATTATCAAAACTTTGTTGGTCAATATAATTTACCTATGCAAACTATTGCTAATGTAGCAGGAATATTTGGTGGGCTTGCACCATTAGCAGGTTCTACAACATCTGTAATACCAATAGGTAATCAGTTTGATATGAGTATGGGTGCAGGATTAGGTTCAATATAAAATGAATTTACAAGATTTAGAAAGAATGATAGCTCAAAGCGGAGGTTTATATCCGTTAGATATGTATAGACGTGGCACCACTCCCGGTGGTGGTATAACTACCCTTAAAGATGTTAATCTTCCCGGAGTTGATGCACCGCAAGCAGGTGGTGTATCTATGGTTAATAATATACCTAGAGCAAATTTACCTACAGCTAATATACCTACAGGCGGTTCAGCTAATAGATTAGATGATTTAATTTCTCAAGGTGGTGGTGGGCGAAGTCCTATTAGTAGCCTTTTAAGTAATTTTGATAAAGATGAAATTAATTTAGGTAATATAGACGATATAGCTAATTTATTAACTAATGAGTTATACCCACAAACTACTGGTCAAGACCGTGGTTTTGTAAAAGATACTGTATTAAGGTTAATAGCAGCAGGACAAAGTCCAGAGTTTCAAAGAGGCTTTTTAGCTCAAAGAGGAAAAGAAGCTAAAGCCGAAGCAGAACTAATGGCTACAAAACAAGATACTAGAAAAACTATTTATGGTAAATTATTAGATGATTTCTTAGAAGAAGGAGACTCTTTTACACCTAAATTAGAACCTGTATTTACTATAAATAGGTCAACCGGTGAAGAAACTGGTGGTGTAATAAGAAAAATTAGAGACGGTAAAGGTTTCGAAACTGATGAGGTATTTGCTTTAGCAACAAATGAAAAAGGTGAACCTTTAACTCAAGATCAAATGAGTGGAGATCAAATATTCTATCAAGGTAATGTATATAGACCATTAGACCCCCAAGCTGAATCATGGGATAAAGATAGGTTAAATTTACGTAGTGCTTTTGATTTAGATAGACAATCTGGAAGTCAAACAGCATTTGATAAAAGAGTAGATAAATACAGTGAAAGATTATTAGCATTAGACGCATTATATGGTTTAGCTAATTCTGGTTTAAGTTTATTAGGTGAAATAGTTCCTGCTGCAACAGATCAATTTGGTTTAGCTCAAGCTGTAAAAGGGCTTGTTGTATCTGGTAATCAACAAATAAATGAAATGTCTAATATATTATTAGGCGATGAACAAGTATCTAGTTTAGCAAAAAATATAGGAATATCAGTAGATGAATTAAAAGCACAAAACGCTGCTTCAACTGAACGAATGAGAGAAGTCTTTGATGACCCTAATAAATTAAATGGCATAGTAGGAGCAGATGGAAATAAATTTAATTGGGATAGGTTTGGTAGACTATCTGATGATAAAGCTAAAGATTCACAATATAAATCTATTTTATTACAAATGGCGTATCAGGCAGCGATGATTAATGGTCAAGAAGGTAGATCACTTTCTGATAAAGATATTGTAAATATGTTAAATATTGTTGGTGGTGAAGTTTCTGATGTAAACGGTGCTATAAGGTTAATGTCAAGTTTTGTATTAAGCACTACTGCTAATTTAGAAAAAAGAGGTAAACGTTTAAGAGAAACTTATGTAGAAGGCGTAGACAAAAAACCATATTCTAAAGAAGCAGTTGAAATAGGTTTTAAAGACCCTTTTAAAATGTTAGTAGACGATAAACCTAATACTACAAGATCTGTTATGAATATTATAAATTTAACTCATCCAGATTTATTAGAAACACAATTATTAGACTCTAGTTTTGATTATAAATCATTTATAAACCCTAATACTGCTGACTCAGGCACAGACAATAATCCCCCTCTTACAGAGGAAGAAATAGAAAAAATTTTTACTGATTTAATTATGAGAAAGCCATAGATGATTGACCCTATAACAGAATCATCTGATAATATTTTAAATTTTAAATTAGGTGATGATACAGCTAGTTTATTATCTAATGAAGATATTGAATTTATAAATACTTATCAAAAGTTAGATGCTGAAACTAGACAAAAGTTTTTAGAAAGAGACGATGAAGTTGGTGAAAAACTTCGTAATATATTACAAGATGTTCAAAAAAGAACACAATTAAAACAAGTTTTAGAACCTAAAGAACAATTACCTCCAGAAGACCTTAATCAAGGTTTTCAAGTAGGTGCTGCTAAAACATTACAAGGTATGGGTGAACTTCTTGGTAGCGGTTCTCAAAAATTAAGAGATATTACTCCTGAGTTTTTAAAACCTTTTAATACACCTGCTACATTTACAAGTATTTTATCAAAAGGTTATTCAAAAGCAGGTGAATTATTAGATCCTACAGGAGAACGAAAGCGATATCAAGATTTAGGTATAGACCCCTTTGATGGTTTTAACATAGGTGAAAGAGCTTATTTAGGTGTTGGTGCCACAAGAAATTATACAGTAGATGATGTTCAAACTACTTTAACAAAAACAAGAGGGCAAGAACCTTATTTTGTAGGGCACATAATAGCAGGAGATAAAAATAGCCCTATCGTTTTTCAAATGAATGAAAATGATACACCTCAAACTATCAATACTCCCGGATTTACTGTAGAAGATTTAGCAGAGTTTGGTGTGCAAGATGCAGCTCCTTTAATTCCAGAAATAGCAACATCAATAGTTTTAAAAAATAGATTTTTTGGTAAAGGAGAACTTTTAGAGGGTAGAGGAAAAAAAGCAGCTGCTTTTACAAAGACACAAGTTGCACCTGCTTTTTTGATTAATGGCTTATATGAGTATATAAGATTAGCTGTAGGTAAAGAAAAATTAGGTTT
>CEWG01017241.1_pt1 | contig 13544 bp, 8 predicted proteins | sample 361411 | NCBI WGS metagenome assembly CEWG01 (sample SAMEA2622173, study PRJEB7988) | marine metagenome | biome: marine biome (ENVO:00000447); feature: surface water layer (ENVO:00002042); material: "saline water (ENVO:00002010), including plankton (ENVO:xxxxxxxx)" | depth 5 m | reverse complement strand
TGTCGATCACGAAGTTGGAACACTTGCGCGTCGGTCAAGCCCTCAGGACCGGTTTCCAATTGCTCGGAAACACGGTCGTTTTCCAAAGCATGCCAAGGAATTCCTTCCCCTCTTTGGGGATGGACCGATGGAGCCATGTTTGTGAACGACAACATGGTTTGCCCATGAAGATGATGGTCGCTCACCTTCGGCCGATGCTTTGACGATGAACGGATGATTCGGCATGTCGTGGCCGCCACAGAAGACCCCTTCATTCCGGCCGACGTGACTGTCCCGGAGCTCACCGTCCGCGTCCTCATCGTTGGCATCGTTCTCGGGGTACTCATGACCGCTGCGAACGCATATCTTGGCCTCTATGCAGGCATGACCGTTTCGGCCAGCATTCCTGCGGCCGTGATGTCAATGATCATCCTGCGGTTGATGTTCAACGACGTTACCATTTTGGAAAACAACAGCGTTCAGACCATGGCCAGCGCCGGTGAAAGCTTGGCGGCTGGAATCATTTTCACTGTCCCTGCTTTCCTCGTTGTTGGACTCTGGACCGACATCGACTGGGGCATCACGCTCGCCATTGCGTTGCTTGGTGGATGGTTAGGGACGATGTTCACCATCGCTCTACGCCGATTGTTCATTGTAGAGGAAGCCCTTCCGTATCCCGAAGGCGTCGCTTGCCGCGAAGTCCTCGTCGCCGGAGAGGAGGGCGGAGATGGCATGGTCGCCATTCTCTATGCTCTCGGCATCGGTGCCTTGTACGGCTTCGTGGTGAAGGTCACAGCCGCTGTGCACCATGCAGTGGAAGGTGCGATAAGTTTCCTTGGCACCCGACTTTATGCTGGTGCAGACCTCTCAGTAGCCTTATTTTCCGTTGGCTTCATCGTTGGACTTCGCATTGCTTCGTTCATTTTCTTGGGTGGAGTGATCGGGTTTGGCATCCTCACGCCCGTGTACGGCCTTGTCAATGGTTGGCCGGAAGGGGACATTACGGTAGGATTCACGTCGATTTTCCTTAGCCAAATCCGCTACATCGGCGTTGGAGCGATGGTTGTTGGCGGCGTCCATACCCTTTGGATGATGAGGAAAACCATCGTAGAAGGCCTCTCTGGTGCCTTCAAGGCTACGGACGGAGAGGCTGAACTCTTGCTCCGGACGGAACAGGACATCCCGCTTCGGTACGTGGCCATGGTTGTGGCAGGTCTCGTTGTGCTGACCTTCCTCTTCTACTGGGGCACCACAGGTTCGCTTGTACTCGCTCTTGCGGGCGCCCTTTTCCTTGCTGTTGTTGCGTTCTTCTTCAGCGCGGTGGCTGGGTACATCGCGGGGGTGGTCGGTTCCTCGAACTCACCTGTTTCGGGCATGACCATCGCCACACTCCTGTTCACCGTTCTTCTTGTGTGGGTCGTCGGAGATCTGATGCTGAACCTCGCAACGGAAGAATTGATTCTGGCCACCTTGCTAATCGCAGCTGTGGTTGCCTCATCCAGCGCCATTGCTGGTGACGTTATGCAGGATCTCAAGACCGGAAACATGGTCGGAGCAACCCCCTGGCGTCAACAAACTGCAGAGGTTGTCGGTGTCACGGTCGGGGCGCTCGTAATCGGCCCTGTGTTGAGCCTGCTGCACAACGCGTTCCGAATTTCAGCCACGGCTTGCCTTGCGGATCCACTTCCCAGCGATCCGACGTGTTCGAAAGCACTTTTTGCACCGCAGGCCGAACTCATTGGAGCCATCGCCCAAGGAGCATTCGGGGGTTCCATCAACATCCAAATGGTCCTTCTTGGCGTTCTCTTTGCCGTGGCGTTGATTCGACTTAAGATGCCAGTCATGTCCGTAGCCATCGGATTGTACCTTCCTCTGAAATTGTCCGTACCCATCATGCTTGGTGGATTGATTGCGGCCACCATGGGTGCGGTCATTGTTCGTCGCATTGACGGTGACACCGGCATTGAAGAGCCATCAGAAGAGGCCCAAAAGACCGTTGAAAAAATGCAGGCTCGAGGCGTGCTGATCGGTGCTGGATACATCGCAGGGGAATCCCTTCTCGGCGTGTTCTTGGCGGTCCTCATCGTCTTGGATGTTGACCTTTCAGCAATGCTTGGCATCACGGCGCTAGGTGATTTAGCCTCGCTGTTGTTCTTCCTTTGGTTTGTTGGGGTCTTCATCGCACTTGTCGCTCAAACAATGCCGCGTGGCATCACGGCTGGTATGGTGCTTACCGTGATCACAACGTCCGTTCGACGTACAATCACAAAGATGATTCCAAGCATGTTCCGCCCGGACGAGTCCTGACGAACAATGTGAAAGGATGAAAGGCCCACCTCAAAGGTTCGCGGGCAATGACCACCGACATAGATGTCCTCGAAGAGCAAGCCCGTCGCTGTCGCGTCGAGATCGTGAAGATGGTCCACCGTGCGCAGGCCGGCCATCCTGGCGGTTCACTCTCAGAAATTGACCTCTTGGTGGGCCTCTACGGTGGCGTCCTGAGGGTCAAACCCAACGAACCGGATTGGGAGGACCGAGACCGTTTCATTCTGTCCAAAGGCCACGCTTCGCCCGGCATGTATGCCGTGCTCGCCGAACATGGCTTCATTGATCAAGAGGACCTGAAAGGCTACCGTGTCAAGGGTGGCGTTTGTCAGGGCCACGTCGACATGAAATGGTGCCCAGGCGTTGATTTTTCAGCCGGTTCATTGGGTATGGGTCTCTCGTTTGGTCTTGGATGCGCCCTCGCAGCACGGCTTGACGGATCCACCCGTCAGGCATGGGTCATGCTTGGAGACGGTGAAGTTCAGGAAGGCAGCGTTTGGGAGGCGGCGATGGCTGCAAAACACCACAATGTTGGGAACCTAAAGGCCATCGTTGACGTCAACCGAATCCAAAACGACGACTTCTGCGTGGAACAAATGGAACTTCACAATCTTGAAGCCACGTGGGCCTCCTTCGGTTGGGAAGTATTCTCCGTTGACGGTCATGACATGAGCGCCGTGGTGGCCGCCTTGATGGCGATGTCCGCGTACAGAGATGGACCGGCCGTGCTCCTGGCACAGACCGTGAAAGGTAAGGGCGTGTCTTTCATGGAAGACAACCCGTCCTTCCATGGCGCCGCTCCAAACGACGAGCAATTTGCTCAAGCGATGACCGAACTTGGGGAGGTGACAGCATGACGCGCATGGCAGCAACACGTGACGGCTATGGAGCCGCTTTGATGGAACTCGCTGGGAACGAAAAGGTCGTCGTGTTAGAGGCTGATCTCGGTAAGTCGACCAAATCGCAGCTGTTCAGGAAAGCCCATCCCGATCGGACCATTTCCTGCGGTATCGGTGAACAAAACATGCTTCTGACTGCAGCGGGCTTGGCCTCCTCAGGATACGTACCCTTCGCAAGTACCTTTGCAATCTTCACGGAACGTGCCTTTGAGCAAATGCGCAACGGCGTGGCTCGACCTAATCTCGCAGTTCACCTCTGCGGCTCCCACGGCGGTACTCACACAGGAACGGACGGTTCTTCTGCCCAATCCATCGAAGATTTGGCCATTTACCGAACGCTCCCTAACGTGACCGTGATGCACCCAGCCGACGATGTATCGACCAAACTCCTCACGATGCAATTGGCGTCCCATGCTGGTCCATCCTATACCCGCACGGCGAGGAACAAGACCCCTGTGCTCTATGAAGGCCGGGAAGACGAAGTCAAGATTGGCCAGGGATTGGTTCATGGTAACGGAAAGGACGTGACCATCGTGGCCTGTGGCGTGATGGTATCTCGCTCGCTCGATGCGGCTGAGTTGCTCAAAGCCGAAGGAATCGACGCGACCGTCGTCGACATGCACACACTCAAACCACTTGACACGAACCTGCTCGATCGTCTTGCAGAGCAAAGCGGTTGCATGGTCACAGCCGAGGATCACTCCATCATCGGCGGCCTAGGCGGTGCCGTGGCGGAGCACTTGATTTCCAACCGTCCAGTTCCCTTGGAACGCGTCGGCGTCGACGATCGCTTTGGAGAATCTGCCCAAGCCGAAGAAATGCTGGAAATGATGGGATTGACTGCAAGCGACGTAGTAGATGCAGCAAAGCGCGCGATTTCACGCAAGTGAAAAGCCCCCAAGATTCAAGGAACGTCCTCAGACGCTCAACGTCATGGAATTCTTCCTGGACACGGCTGACGTCGATGAGATTCGAGAAATCGCTGCTTGGGGCATCCTTGACGGCGTGACCACCAACCCTTCGCTCATCAAGAAGAGCGGACGCGACTTCAGGGAAGTTGTTCGCGAAATCGCGGGCATCTGCTCTGGACCCATTTCAGCTGAAGTAACCGCAATGGACACTGAGGGCATGGTGGAACAAGGCAGGGCTCTGAAAGCAGAACTTCCTGACAACGTGATCATCAAAATCCCATGCACGCCAGCAGGGCTCGCGGCCACGAAAATCCTGACCGAGGACGGCATCAAGACCAACGTGACCCTCATCTTTTCCGCCTCTCAAGCTTTGATGGCCGCCAAGGCTGGCGCCACTTACGTCTCACCCTTTATTGGGCGAATCGACGATACGGGCCACGACGGAATGGAGTTGATCGCTGAGATCATGAACACTTGGGCCAACTACGACCTCGACACCAAAGTCCTCGCTGCGTCCGTGCGCCATCCAACCCACGTGCTGCAGTGCATCCAACTTGGCGCACACACCGCCACAATGCCAGCGAAGACCTTCCGACAGCTCATGAGCCACCCATTGACCGACCGAGGTTTGGAAGGTTTCATGCGCGATTGGGCCGAAGTTGAAGCCCAAGGAAAGGCCTGATTTTCCGAGGGAGCCTTCATCAAGGAGGCATCCGACGCCCAGCCGGTGAACGCATGAGCCTCCCCGACGACCAACTTCGCCGTCTGCTGGACGGTGAGATTGACGCCGGGGAACTGGCCGGCGACCGCGTCATGGCCAGCATTGCTGACCGGGTCTTTGGCGTCAAGGTCGACCCCGCCGTTCGGCCCGTCAAACCCCGTGACGCGGATACGATGGGGCAACCGCAAGCCGGGTCCTCCAGTGCCGAACCAGAATTGCTGGTTGAGATTATCCCTGGGGGAGTTGCACCCCTCCCAAACATTGACGCTCCTCCTCCAAGCGCCCCAATCCCTGCATTGGAAACCCCTCCGGCCATCAAGCGCAGACGGAAAGGGCTGATTCTCATTGGCATGCTTGGATTGGCGGCTGCGCTGGTGAACGTCTTCATGGGATTGGGTGAATTCATCCCAACCTGCGCCCCAAGCGTTCACGTCACGTGCGGTGAATCGCTGAAACTCAATTGGCTTGACGCCTACCGAACGGCAGAGCATGTGGCGTGGGGCGAGACCGGAATCTGGGGCATTCCTGACATGGTGGCCACCGGCGTCAGCGCGCTGCTCTTCCTCTTTGGATTCCGTAAGCGTTGAAGCCGTCATCTTGATGGCACCGGGCGCTGGCCCTGCACCATGGGCAAGAAGGTCGCCAAGGCCAACCGTGGCATCCCGTCCAAGGCTGAAGCCTTCACGGAATGGTACCCGTTCATCGTCGAAGCCGCCGAATTGGTGGACAAGCGTTACCCGATCAAAGGGATGGACGTCTGGCGCCCCTATGGTTGGAAGACGATGCGTCTTATCGACGGCCTGACCCACGCGGAAATGGAACGTACTGATCACGAGGAAGTCAATTTCCCCCTCCTTATTCCAGAAGTGTTGCTCGAAAAAGAGAACGCCCTCGTCGCCCGGCTGAAGCGAGCACGCGAGGAGGGTGTGGATCCTGATGAATTGAGGGACGAAGAGGAAGAAGCCGGGTTCAAGAAAGAAGTCTACTGGGTTCGCCATGCTGGCGAAAACGAGCTCGACGTCCCGATGTTTCTCCGTCCAACCTCGGAGACGGCCATGTACACCATGTTCCCGTTGTGGATTCGCTCTCACGCTGATTTGCCGCTCAAAGTGTACCAAACGGTCAACACCTTCCGGTATGAAACCAAACAAACGCGTTCCTTCATTCGGGTGCGTGAAATTCACTTCTTCGAAGCGCACACCGCCCACGTCGACGAGGCTGATGCCACCAGACAAATTGAGCAAGACCTCGACATCGTCGATCGCCTCATGCACCATCTGTGCCTCCCCGTTCTCAAAGCGAAACGCCCGGTCTGGGACACCTTCCCCGGAGCGTGGTACACCATTGGCATCGACGCGATCATGCCAAACGGACGGACCTTGCAGGTTGCGTCATGCCACCACTACCGTGATCAGTGGGCTAAGGCCTTCGACATCACCTACGAAACCAAGGAAGCGACTCAAGCCCATGTTCACCAGACCACCTACGGCATGTCTGAACGACTGCTTGGAGCGGTGGTCGGCATGCACGGGGACGATTCTGGTTTGATCATGCCACCCGCCATCGCCCCAATTCAGGTTGTGATTTGTCCTCTGGTGCGCAAGAACGCTACCGTCGACACGGTGGCCGTCTCACATGACGTTGCAGAGCGCTTGCGACAAGCCGGTTTCCGCGTCAAGGTCGACGACCGGGACCTCCACCCCGGTCAGAAGTACTACGATTGGGAAATCAAGGGCGTGCCGCTGCGCCTCGAAGTCGGACCTCGTGACGTGGAACAAGGCAGCGTCTTTGCCGCCCGGCGAACCGGTGGAAAATCACCAATTCCAATGGACGGCCTCGAATCAGGCGTCCGTGAAACACTCGACGCTATCGCGGAAGAACTGCGCGTGCGCGCCCATGAACACGTGGACGAGGTGGTCCAACCGCTTCCGGCATGGAAGGACGGATCGTTGGAGACGCCTGTCGAAGACGGACGCATCTACGAATTGGCTTTCGACGGCAGCGATGCAGATGCAGAACGCCTCGAACGTGCGACAGGCATGGGATTCCTCGGTGACGCAACGGAGCCCTACCCTGAACCACGCCCCTGTCACGCCACAGGAGAGCCAACCACGCGTCGTGTCCTGATGTCTCGTTCCTACTGAGGAGATTCCTCAGAAGTTTTTGATTTGAACCTGCATGCAGGGATACGTTGGCTGAACCTTTCGGAGGTTCATGTTGAAGCACCACTAAGTCAATCCCGGCGAAAGAATATATGCGAACCCACGGCATTTGGTATCGATGACAACATCAGTTCGACCAAAGGTAGCTGCTGTTCTGTTGATTGCACTACTGATTGGTAGCCTTGGCATCATCACCATGAATTCCAATGATGACGAGGTGAACGAACCTGTTGACGGCGTGAACGAAGAAGTTCACGACCACAGCAGCCATGATCATGGCGCACCAATTGTTGTCGCTCTGTTGCAGGAAAACGACGACGGGAACTGGAGCGTGCTAGGCGGCGTGGCTCACGCCTACCCCGACCTTGTCCGTGTGAGCGTCACCGCCACATCAGGGACGGTATCTGAAACGATCGCGGTGCTCGAATCCACTGACATCGATGACGGCGGGGCATGGCGCGTTGATCTGTCGTCAAACTTGACGGACGGCACACCTTGGGCAAGCCTGCAGATCGTTGCAACAGATGTCGGTGCAAACACCACGTCTGAACCGCTCATTCTGACACGAACAACAAGCGATGGCAGCGATGAAGACGAGACTGAACCAACACCTCGCTCGGAGCAATGTTTGGACAGCCATGCCAACCTTGCCATGCACACGCACCCATTCATGGAATTGACCGTCAACAACACAGCTGTTCCCATTCCATCCGACCTTGGCATCGACACCACGGCATGCCCGGGTGCGATGCACCTGCTCCATACCCACGACACCAGTGGGAAGTTACACGTGGAGGGATACGAAGCCTTCACGCCAACCGCTGAACTCTTCTTTGCCGTCTGGAACATCTCGTATCCAGACTCCACAACGCTCGACCCGCTGTTCCTTGACGCACAAAACGTCAGCATCACCGTCGACGGGACGGCCTATGTTGGTCCATGGTCAGCACTGGACTTGCTGGACGGTGAAACCACGAGAATCGTCCACGACGCGACCCGCCCCGACACGGATGGTGACGGCGTTCCGGATCAAGAAGATGGCTGTGAAGGTCATGATGACAGCGTTGACGAAGACGAAGACGGAATTCCAGACGGCTGCGATGATGACATTCAATCTGATACGGACGGTGACGGCGTTTCAGATGATCTCGACATGTGCGAAGGTCATGATGACGGCGTTGACGAAGACGATGACGGGATTCCAGACGGCTGTGATGATGAAATCCGCCAACAATATGACGCAAGCGACCTCGCTGAATTTTGGATGGACGTCTTCCTCTGCCAGCACGGTTCTGGCACGGGAATCGACGACCTCAACACCACAGAAAACGATGCACATGTCTGTGAAGTCAGCGTCACCGTTGTTGAGGACAACGTGAGTTTGTCGATGAACGGCTTGCCCAATCATGACCTTGAATCCGGCCCTGGTTGTTGTGCCGCCGCACAGGACTACACCATCCTGATTCCAAGAACACCGGTGAACGACACGACAGGTGGCCATGATGCCACCAATTGTCCAGAAGCAAACGGTGCGTTCGCGTGCGCGCCCGAACGTGGCGAAGTGGCGTTTGCGCTGAATGGCGTCCCCATTTACGGACCTGAGGACGGCCCTGGAGGAGACGCAGTGGCCTCGCATCATGGCGTCTATGAGGAAGATCGCCAAGAGATATGGCTGGGTCTTTGCCATGGCCACAGCGGTCCAGGTGGAGCGTACCATTACCATGCAGACGGGAATTGCATGCATTGGCATCCCGAAGAAGGTGAAACATGGTTGGACTATGAGTGGCCGGGGAATGACACATCGAACACCTCGTCGGACGTCATCGGTATCGCATTCGACGGTTATCCGATTTACGGCGCATTCGGCGACGTTGGAAACGGCACCGTGGCGGAAATGACCTCCTCCTATCGCCTTAAGCCAGGCGAGACCGGTTACAACGGCATCGACGATTACGAGTATGTCGAAGGATTGGGTGACTTGGACGTCTGCAACGGTCACTTTGGGCCAACGCCTGACTTCCCAAACGGCATTTACCACTATCACTCTACGATGGTGAACGGAGAGGGGGAGATGGGCTTCCCGTACTTCCTCATATGCTACCGAGGCGTAGTTGACGAAGCTTTGCTGGGTGGCGGGGGCAACGGCAACGGAAACGGCAACGGTCCATGTGCTGGCCATGGTGAGACCTGGGGCCCTGGAATCGGGCCGCCTCCGGCAGGGTGTGGCGGTCAAGGACAAGGGGGGCAATCCACGGAACCTGTTCTTGTGCCTACCTTGGCCTTCGACATGAGCGTCGTGTTGATGCTTGGTTTGTTGGCCGTAGGCGCGTGGCGTTTACGGCGACGCTGACGGAAATCACCACCCGCGGAATGGGGAAGACCTTTCACACGCCGTGACATAGTTCGCATGTGCATCGGACAATCTTGGTGCTCGTCGTCCTAGTGGCGTCGATGTTGACGCCAATGGTTGACGCAACGCAAGCGAGGGCAACCACAGTTGATCTTGACCTAGCACGCCAAGCGTGGTGGTCAAATGAAACGGTTGCAGTGGACCTTACCGTAACGAACGCGCCGGCCGGTGGCGACCTGTATGTGGCCTGGACGATGTTGGACACGTCAGGCATCGTCGCTGAGGGGAGCCAATCGCTGCCAGCAACGGCCGCTTTGCTCAACGTCCCTCTGGAAATGAGCGCTTTTTACCGCGGTGCAGCGTTCCACCGACTTGTGGTTCAAGTCTACGGGTCCGACGGCGTGCTCCTCGATGAAGATGAAATCGAATTTGTGATGTTTCAGCACGTCCAACACCCAAACGTCGGCGACCTGTTGGTGTTTGGTGATTCATTGTCCGACATGGGGAACGCCAAGGCCTCCTTCCTCAACACGCCAGACGTTCCTCCTTACTGGCAAGGACGCTTCTCAAATGGGGAAGTCTGGCTTGGCGGGCTCTACGATGCCTATGGTGTCAGTAGCAGCATTGGCTCTGGCCTATCCAGCACTGGGGACAACCGTGCCTTTGGAGGCGCGCAGACTGGTTCCGGCTATGCGTACCTCGTCATCCCAAACGTGGGCACGCAAATTACGAACTACTTGGGCAACGTCCAATCCACCATACCGAGCAACGCCGTCATCAGCCTCTGGGCAGGGGGCAACGATTTCCTCTATGGTTCAGCCAATCCAGACACGATCGTCAGCAACATGGAAGCACATCTTCGCCAGTTGGCCGGAGCAGGAGGGACCACCTTCATCGTGCCAAACCTCCCACCTCTCGAAGACACGCCAGAGATTCGAAGCAAGAGTGCATCGCAACAAGCAACGGTTCGAAACGATGTGATGGACTACAACACAAAACTGTCCACCCTCATTACTGATCTCCGGGCTGAACTTGGGATCACTGTGCACACCATCGATGCGTGGACCATCTTTGGTGACATCTCTTCACATCCCGAAGCCTTGGGCCTGACCAACGTCCAGGACGCTGCCTGTACGGGAGGCAGCACCCTGCTCCCGCTGCCAATCTGTAACAGCGGGAGCTCCATCGTGTCAAACGTCGATGAGTACGTCTTCTTCGACAAGGCTCATCCGACGCGCGTCATGCACGAATTCATCGCACATTTCGCCCTTGAGGCCATCGGCACGCCCGATACAGACGCAGACGGCACGGTGGACGACAGCGATGCCTGTCCATGGACCCCCAACGGGGAAACGGTCGACTCGACAGGATGTGGGTGGTCGCAACTTGATGAGGACGAAGATGGCGTCGCAAACGGCGTTGATGCTTGTGCAGAAACGGCAATTGGAGTCTCCGTGAATGAATACGGATGCTCAGCAGCACAACGGGATTCTGACGGCGACGGACGTTCCGACTTGGATGACCCATGTCCATTCAGCCCCAACCTCGAGGATCATGACCAGGACGGCTGCGCCAATGACGAAGACCCTGATGACGACAACGACGGTAAAAACGACGGGAACGACGCGTGTCCACGTGGCTTGATTGGCCCCCATCCTGACGACCTTGACAACGACGGCTGTTCAGATATCGAAGATGCTGACGTAGACGATGATGGGTTGAGCAACCAGGATGAAGCGGACATCGGCAGCGACCCACGCGATCAAGACACCGACGATGACGGAAGGTTGGATGGGGAAGATGCCTTCCCTCTGGACTCGTCGGAGTGGAGCGACGGTGACCGGGATGGTTGCGGTGACAACACCGATGAATATCCCCTGGACCCAAACGAGTGCTGGGACAGCGATGAGGATGGTATTCCCGACAACGCCGACGTGTTTCCAGACGACCCTGATGAATGGAACGACCTAGATGAGGACGGCGTTGGCGATAACAGCGACGACTGCCCTTTGCAGTTCGGACTGTCCACGTCGCCACCAGGGTGCCCAGACCGTGACGGTGACGGGTCGCCCGACCGACGTGACGAGTTTCCAGACGATGCAAACGAGTGGGCAGACTCGGACGGAGACGGATACGGCGACAACCGAGATGCCCTGCCCAATGATGCAAGCGAATGGAACGACACAGACGAGGACACCTTCGGTGACAACAGCGACGTATTTCCGACAGACTCAGCAGAATGGAACGACACCGACATGGACGGCATCGGCGACAACGCCGACCGTTTTCCAGAAGACAACACCGAGTGGAACGATACCGATGAAGACGGATGCGGGGACAACACCGACGTCTTTCCAAACGACCCAAACGAATGCCTTGACAGCGATGGAGACGGGACGGGAGATCGTTCGGACGCCTTCCCAATGGATGCATCTGAGACGAGCGACCAGGACGGTGACGGCGTGGGCGACAACAGCGATGCATTTCCCAACAATCCGCTGGAACGCTATGACACGGATGGCGATGGCGTCGCAAACGTGAACGATGCATTCCCTCGCATCGGTGGATTAACCACTTGGAGTCAGGGGGCTGTCGTGCTGCTGGTTCCGTTGCTGATCTTTGGCGCATTGGCGTTCATGCGTCGCCGGACACCCATGGGTGAGATGGAACCATCCGAAACCACCCTTCTCCCCACACCTTTCCAAGAGCCAGGTCTTCCCGAAGTCCTCCCAACGCAACAAGAATTCGTGTCACCACAGGAGCCACCCCTCACAGACCAATCTCCAAATGAACAACCGGAAGTCCTGCCGTACATCACCACACAAAGCCAAACTGAATCCTCTATAGAAGAGGTCCCAGAAGTCGAAGTGGACAGTCGCCTTCAGCGGCGAGATCACACATCAAGTCCTGAATCACACGAACCATCGTCACATGAACACGAAGACGTGTGGTCAGACGTGAGTGATGACTGGACCGTCCGTGAGGAAAACGATGACGGCTCATCGTGAAGAATTGGTCCTGCGCACCCGTTGAATGCCATCAAGCATCAGAAGGGAAGAGTATCGCCGTCGAGTTCCATCTCACCGTCTTTCATCATCTTGCGCATCTGCTTGTTGAGACGTCGATTTCCGCCCATGCCCTTCATCATCTTACGGGAACGGTTCCATTGACCAATCAACTCTCGGACGTCCTTCTCCTTGACACCAGACCCTTTGGCGATGCGTCGAACGCGTTCGACCTTGATTTTGGCGGGCTCGTTCTTTTCCCACGTCGTCATGCTGTCCATGATGACCCTATACCGGTCAAGATTGGCTTGCATGGCCTCTTTTTGTGATTTCGAAGCCTGAGCCATGCCACCCAGCATGCCACCAGGCAAGAAGGACATCAACTTGTCAATGGTGCCAACCTTGGACATCATCTCCATTTGCTTGTACATGTCATTCAGGGTGAAACGACCCGACATTAGCCGTTGCGTCAAGCGCATGGCTTCCTCTTCATCAAGGTCCTCCGGTGCAAGATCAATCAAGCCCTGAATGTCACCCATTCCGAGCAAACGAGAGATGAAGCGGTCGGATTCAAACCGCTCCAAATCCTTGACTTGTTCACCGACACCGATGTGGACGATGGGCGCACCAGTGGCCGCCACGGCAGAAAGGGCTCCACCGCCGCGTGCGGTACCATCCAGTTTGGTGATGACAATGCCCGTGACGCCGGCCAAATCGTGGAAGGAGGCTGCGACCGGTCCGGCCGCTTGTCCGACTTGTGCGTCGATCACAAGCCAGCGTTCCTCGGCTTGAGCGAGAGCGGCGATCTGATCGAGTTCCACCACCAGTTCCTCGTCAAGCTCGTGACGGCCGGCGGTGTCGATGATGACAAAATCAGCCGATGAGGTGGCTTCAAGCCCGTTCCGAACAATCGTCGCCGCATCTTTGGTCTCGGGTTCACCGTAGACTTGAACGGACGTTCCCTCGAGGAGTTGGCTCAACTGTGCATAGGCACCTGGTCGGTGCACGTCGGCCTCAATCACGGCCACGCGAACGCCGTGCTTCTTTCGGTACCATTCGGCCAACTTCGCCGTGGTCGTGGTTTTTCCCTGACCGTACAACCCGACCAAAAGCAAGGTTGAGCCATGCGGGCGAAACTCAGCGGAGGGGCCGAGCAAGCGGACCAATTCCGTGTAGAGGATGTTCATCGCAT
>CEWG01071084.1_pt1 | contig 13551 bp, 7 predicted proteins | sample 361411 | NCBI WGS metagenome assembly CEWG01 (sample SAMEA2622173, study PRJEB7988) | marine metagenome | biome: marine biome (ENVO:00000447); feature: surface water layer (ENVO:00002042); material: "saline water (ENVO:00002010), including plankton (ENVO:xxxxxxxx)" | depth 5 m | reverse complement strand
ATTTAGCTTTATTGAAAGAAAATCACTTTGAACAGGACATTACAGGTTATCTAACTTAAATCAATTTAATAAATTTAATGATATAATAAATTTATGACTGAAAGCAAAAAAAAATCTTCTGAATTTGAGAGAGAGCCAGTTCCAGAGAAGAAATTAAGGAGCTGGAAAAGCTTTTTGGGAATGTATGCTGGAGAACACGCGGCAGGAACAGAATTTATGATTGGCCCTCTTTTTCTAACTGTTGGAGTCAGTGCTTTTGATTTACTTGCAGGTTTATTTTTTGGAAACTTGATGGCAGTTATGTCTTGGCGTTATATTACAGCCAACATTGCTGTTAGAGAACGTTTTACTCTGTATTTTAAATTAGAAAAAATTTCAGGTAAAAATTTAGTTAATTTCTACAACATCGCCAATGGTGTGTTGTTCTGTTTTTTAGCGGGGTCCATGATTACTGTATCTGCGACTGCAGTTGGGGTACCAACTGGTATGGAAATGCCCAAATTAACTGATGTCATGCCAAACAGTATTACTTGGATTATTGTGGTTTTAATAATAGGTGGCCTCACCACATGGATAGCAACTAATGGATATGTAATGGTTTCCAAGGCAGCCAACTGGATGTCTCCCTTTATTGTCCTGGCTTTTTTGGCTTGCGGAGTGGTTGCTTCAATACGTTTGGAAATTCAAAGTTTTTCGGATTTTATTGCTGTTTGGGGTAAAGGATCAGATCCCTTTCCCGGACAAATAAAGTACACTTTTTGGCACGTATTTCTATGGTCGTGGTTTTGTAATGCAGCAATGCACATTGGTATGTCAGACCTTTCAGTGTTTCGATATGCAAAGTCTGCGGAGTCAGGTTGGACAACAGCTGCAGGAATGTATGTAGGTCACTACATGGCTTGGATTGCAGCTTGTTTACTCTATGCTTTATATCTAAAATCGCCTGAAGCTATAGCTTTTTTATCAGAAGGAAATGCACCGCCAGTCGCACCAGGTCCCTTGGCCTACAATGCCATTGGATGGTTTGGAATTATTGCTGTTATCCTAGCCGGATGGACCACAGCCAACCCCACCATTTACAGATCTGGTTTAGCATTTCAAGCCATTTTTCCGAAATGGTCGATTAAAAGCGCTACAATGTTGGCAGGGCTTTTAGCAACAATTGCTGGAATTTTCCCTGCCTTTGCTATGAAACTACTTGACTTTGTTGCAGTATATGGATTTATCCTTGCTCCAGTTGGGGCTGTTATTGTTTTTGAATACTACTTTGCAGATCGCTATGGTGTGATCAAAAATTACGCTGAGAAAACTAAAATCGCTTTCAACAAGTCTGTATTTTTTGCTTGGTTAATTAGTTTTGTGATCTTTTTTGGTTTGTCTAAGACCCAAGGAGTGTTTTTATCTTTTTTAACCCTCCCTGCCTGGCTATGTTGTGGGGTAATTTTTATTATATTAAGTAAAATTTATCAGAAAAATAATTTGTCGTAATTATTATGTCAAAACCCATTCAATATAATCCCCGTTACCCTTCAATTGAAGATCTAAGAGCCAAGGCCAAAAAACGAATTCCCAAATTTGCATTTGAGTATCTGGAAGGGGGATGTAATGAAGATATTAGCCTTTATAAAAATACTGATGAGCTGCGTAAGATAGAAATGAAACCTCGTTATCTAGTTCCATTTGAAACAGCCGATTTAAAAACTGAATTATTTGGGCACCATTATGATGCTCCATTTGGAATATCTCCTATCGGTCTTCAGGGTTTAATGTGGCCCAAATCCCCAGAGATTTTAGCCAAAGCTGCTTTTGAGCACAATATACCCTTTGTACTGAGTACAGTTACTACCTCAAGTATCGAAACTATAGCTAAAATCACTGAAGGGCAAGCTTGGTTTCAACTCTATCACCCAGCAGAGGATAAAGTGACTAAAGATTTAATCAAAAGAATTAGTGCGGTAGATTGTCCAGTTTTAATAATTCTATCTGACGTTCCCTCTTTTGGATTTCGTCCAAGAGACATTCGCAATGGTCTGGCCATGCCCCCAAGATTGACACTACAAAACATAATTCGAGTTATGAAAAGACCGGAGTGGGCTATAAGAACACTAATTAATGGACAACCTAATTTTGAGGTACTAAAGCCTTATATGCCAAAGAACCTTAACTTAAAACAATTGGCTAAATTTATGGATGCCACTTTTGAAGGAAGATTGAATGAAGACAAAGTAAAAAGATTAAGGGACATGTGGAAAGGAAAATTAGTAATTAAAGGAGTCCAGTCTGAGTCTGATGTTAAAACAGCCATCCGATTAGGATTAGATGGAATCATCATTTCGAATCACGGAGGAAGGCAGGTTGATATGGGTCAAGCGACCATCACCTCCTTACAAACCATTGTCCCCAAATATAAAGATCAGATCAAGATTATGATGGATAGTGGTATACGTGGGGGAGCTGACATTAGTAGAGCAATTTCATCAGGTGCAGATTTCACTTTCTTAGGCAGGAGCTTTATGTATGGGGTCTCAGCTCTGGGAAGAAAGGGTGGTGACCATACCATCTCAATACTTAAGGCACAATTAACTCAAGTTATGGAACAGATGTGTTGCGAAACTCCCTATCAATTAAGAAAAAACTTAATCTAATAATGCATACAAAATTTAAAAAAACAATAAGCAATAAAAGACCATCAATTCAACAGTTATTTTTTATTGATTGGATTGATACTCAGACTCTTTTTTAGTTAAAATAAAAGTCAAACCAGTCAGATTCTCTGTCTAATTTGTTTGAGATGCCAGGTTTAGCATTACCTTCAGACCATTTAACTAATTCTTTGCTAAGTTTTTTTGCGTATTTTGGTTTTTGAGTAATCAAATTTTTTCTCTCAGGTAAAGGACTGGATATATCAAAAAGGAATTCTCTTTCCCCAGCTTTTAAAAATTTGAATTTTCCATTTAAAATAGCGGCCTGATCCCAAAATCTCCAATATAAATATTCGTGCGGAATACCCTTATTTTTTTCAGTTAAAAAAGGAATCAAATCAACACCATCCAAAATTTTTGGAATCTTCAAGCCCGCTGCAGAAATTGTGGTTGCAGCAATATCTAAAGTTGATACCGGATAATTATATTTAACTCCCTTATTAATTTTCTCTGGCCATGACAAAATAAACGGAACTCGAATTCCCCCTTCAGACAGCATTCCTTTTTCACCCACAAGAGGATCATTGAGCGAACCGTCCCAAGCACCTAGCTTGTAACTGATTGGTAAATCCTTTTTATTCATTTTTAAAGGAGCACCATTATCGCTTACAAAAAAAATAATAGTATTATCTAAAATATTATGTTGAACAAGTTTTTTTCTTATGTCCCCAACACCATCATCAATTGCAGAAATGATTGCCAACGCATAGCGTCTTCTTTCGGGCATTTCACCCTCAAATCTTCTCAAATAATACTCAGTTGCCTCAAGTGGGACATGTGGACCAAAATATGAGAGAAAAAAGAAAAATGGTTTTTCGTGATTCTTTTCAATAAATGCTAGAGTCGCATCGGTTTGAACATCGATTCTAAATCTTTTGTCAATTATGGACTGGCTATTAATATCATTACCATCTAGGTCATAATTCGCCCTATAATGAATCATTTCACCCTGAAAACATTCATCAAAACCCCTTTCACAGGGCATATATGGTATTTTCTTAGAATAAGGGATATCAGTAGCAATAACTTTAATTCCTGCATCTAATTTTTTCTTTGCCAAGGCAGGCATATTTTCTCTGATCCAAATATTTTCCAAACGATTTGGTTCTAAATGCCATTTTCCGGTCATTCCACTTATATAGCCAGCTTTCTTTAATCTTTGTGGTATAATTATTTCATCTAATGGTAATGGAATTGTCCCATTTTCATCCAATCCAAATTTTTGTTGATATCGGCCAGTAAGAAGACCTGCCCTAGATGGTGTGCATTGTGGTGCAGTACAATATCCATATTTGAATGTAACACCTTCAGAGGCCATTTTATCAATATTTGGGGTCTTTACATCCTTTACTTGTTGGTGTACACCTATATCAGAGTAACCTTGGTCGTCAGTGAAAATTACGATTATATTGGGTTTACTGTTTTTATCATTTAATGGAGGTTGAAGGCCAAAACAATAATTAAAAAAAATTATCATCAACAAAACTTTTTTCATCGCACATTAAATTTTTAAAAGTTTATTTTAAGTGAGAGAATGGATTCTTTCCCCACTCATATCTTCTTGATTGATCAAATTTTGAATTTTTTATAGGCATTTGAGCCCCAGTATCATCCTGCCATTTTTGAAGTAAAAACTTCATACTATTTAATTTTTTGGGGTGACTAAATTTTAAATCTGTCATTTCGCTTACATCAAATTTAAGATTAAACAGACTAAATTCTGAAGTGACTAAATTTTGAATTATTTTCCAATCCCCTTTTCTTAGTGATGACATGGGTTGATCGTGGTGATAAACAGGGTAATGAGTAAAAACCTCTCTATCTTTGTTATAAATATTTTTTGTAATGATGTTATGTATTGAAATACCATCCATTATTTGATTTTCTGGCAATTCACCCTGAGCTATGTCTATAAAAGTAGGATAAAAGTCCACGCTCGACACAATTGCTTTAGTCTTCGATTTTTTCTTTATTTTACTTGGCCATCTTACAATTAAAGGCACCTTGATTCCACCTTCATATAATGTTCCTTTTCCTGATCTTAAAGGTGTATTAGAAGTTGCCACAAATCTAAGTGGATGCAAATCAGGGTAATTGTGCAGACTTCTGTCAGCAATCAATGGAATATTGTCATATCTGTTATCTACACCCCCGTTATCAGAATAAAAAATAAATATGGTGTTTTCATATAGACCCTCTGATTCAATTGATTTCATAACAGCTCCAACGCTTTCATCCAAATGTTCGATCATAGCAGAGTAAACAGCATTGCAGGGATAATTTTCGGTTTTTTCTTTCTTAAGATATTTATTAATGATATGTTGATCTGCGTCTAATTGGACATGAACATCATAATGGGACAGAAATAAGAAAAAAGGTTCATCCTTATTATTTCTAATAAAGTCAGTACTCATATCAGTTAAAACCTCACTAAGTCTTTTATTCCCTACAGAATTGAATTCAGGAGCAAATTTTGGATTATAAAAACCTCCTCCTGAATACACATAAGATTGATCATAACCATTATTTTTTGGATGATTTTCGTCATTAAAACCCAGATGCCATTTTCCAAAATAACCTGTTTTATAGCCCGATCTTTGCAAGGCCTCTCCAATGGTAAAAATTTTAGTTGGTAAACTTTGGTGCTTGTTATGTGGAACTATAACTTCTTCAAAGGGCCTCCAATGTCCAGGAATGAAATCAAAAATACCCACCCTTGCTGGATATTGTCCAGATTGAATACTTGCTCTTGTGGGAGAGCAAACCGGTGCAGCATACGCATTTGAGAAAATCAAACCCTGGGACGCAAGTTTACTAATGTTAGGAGATTCATTAAACTTATTTCCGTAGATTGGCAGATCCATAAAACCTAAATCGTCTGCCATTATAAAAACAATGTTTGGTTTTAATTTTTCTATATTTTTTTTATTTGAAATACAGGATAAGAAACTCATCAGTGAGAGAAGATGGGTAACAAATAAATATTTTGAGTATTTTGTCATTAGGGAATCAATCGTGGGTTAAATAAAGATCTTTACCAAATAAGTTTTGGATAAAATTAATTTGAACAGAGGATTTATTTTTTTTAAATGAAATTTTTTGACCCGAGCCGTCCAAAATTTTAATCTGTTTTTTTAAGATATTTTTGGAAAGTGGAATATCAACCACTCCTTTTCCTTTAACGTTTATTAGTATTTTATCATCAGAAGTTTTACCTAAAGGGCAAAATACTATCATCTCTAGATTTTCATTAGAGAATTTATACTCCAAATTATTGATTTTTAAACTTTTACAATTAATTCCCTTGAATGCAATTAGCTCTTCCTTATGATTCAACCTAAATGCCATGGTCAAATCTCCCTTAAAATCAACCTGATTACCATTAACTTTAAAATCTTTAATATTTATTTCATTAGAGGGTAATGGATTGTTTTTCAAATATATTTTATCAGATTCTACATCACGTGAAAATCCACCAGACCACGATTCACGATGTTTTCTATAATGCTTTGTTATGGTTACAGTACCATTTGGAAATCTGGTAGTTAAATAATCAGAATTTCTTGAAACAAATTCAGTATTATCATTGGTATTAGGGAATTTACCTGTAGAAGGGTAGGCTCCTAGTTGATTGAGTATTTCAAATAAAGTTCTTGTTTCATAACCTAGGCTAGCAGATTGATCATCTCTGGGTCTAAAGCCAAAATAATAAGCATTTTGATGGGCTGTACCAACAATTTCGTTATCGCAAGTTGCAAGTTCTTTTGTCTCTTTTAATAAATCGACCGGGTGAATATTATCAATAATAAAACTAGTAAGAATAGTTTGATCAGAAACTTTATTTAAACTGTTTTTAAAGTTTATTTTTTTACCAACTGCTAATGACCCAAAATTAGAGCTTGGTTCATATTTAACATTAAAAATATTCTCCCATTTTGATAGACAGTTATTTCCATTACTATTGATAATCGGCGGTGGACCAAACCAAAATAAATTTCCGCCATTATTATGAAACTTTTTCATCATATCTAATAATCCCATTTTCGGAATGGGTTCAAATAAAGCAACCACAGATGAATATTCTTTATCCTTAATGACAATCCTACCTTCACTAGATACTTTACCCATTTCCAAAAGCTTTTCAGCAGTTATATAGTTTGCATAACCATATTGGGTAATCCAACTCCCGAATCTCTCCTCCACTGCAACTAAATTCATAGGATATAAAATCAGGACATCAACGTCTCTATGGGCCTCATCTATTATTTTATCAAGATGAATAGAATGAACCCTGCTTCCATTTTTCTTTTTCAAATTTCCACCGAAAGCGTCATTAATTGCTCCTTTTCTTATTGCCACCTCTAATGGCATCCCCCAAAAAGCAGGGTATGATTTGGGAATTCTATTAATCACGCCAATTGAGGTCGATAGGGCTGCGCCGTAGTAATTTCTATCATTCCAACCGGTTTCTGCAAAATCATTTCTTGTCGGCTCCAAATACTCTCCCCATTTAAAATAATCATAGCAGGCAGCAGCAGCTTGGTGAACTGTATTACCCCATAGAAAATTTGGAGTGTATTCATATTTGTATGCATAATGATGCAGATTCCCATTGTCCCATTTATCAATAGTTGGTGCTTCTGCCCATGAAGCATGTCCAAAAGTTCCAAAATCACTTACATCAAATAATTTGCTGGCATAAGTTTTTGCGGATTTGAACAAATCAACTACGTGATGATTCAGCAGCTTGTAATATCTGTCCCTAAATAAAAAAGTTTGATGTATATCATTGATTGAAGTACCAAAAACGTACTGCATATTTTTTGAAGCCAATACATTGTTACTATCAATATCTGGACCGTACACAAAATATAGCAAATCTTTTTCAGTAAAGTTGAAACCATATTTTTGGTTGAATAACAAGCCCAAAGATTTCGAGAAATATCTTTGTGCAAATTGTCCGTTATCATGATGATCAAAATAAAGCCAATCCTGTTGAATATGCATTTCGTCAGAATAAAAATGCATTATTTTTATGTCATTTTGGCTATACTTTTTTAAAAGACTTTTTAAAAAAGGAAGCGCATCATTGTTAAAATAATCTATTTCCGGAACCTCATATTCCAATAACACTAGAACTCTGTCATAACCCTTGTGTTCAGGGGATCCGTCTGAATATATATTTACCCTTTTAGATCTTTCTTTATTATTTTTACCATGGTTAGCGTCCCAAGAATATGAAGTTGGTTCTCTTTCCCCAATGCCCCAACTATCGTAATCAATATCCTTTAATGGCAAGATGCTATCTCTATCTACAGACTTGAATTGAGTATTTCCAATTTTCTTTTCTTTGAAGGCATATGCTTTGTAGCTTTTGAGTTTGATGTTAAAATTTCCCTTATTATTTGACCACAATAATTGTTGCCAGAGTCCAACATTAAATTTACCTGTAGTTGGATCCCTATGACCAACCTTGTAATGATACCATGTCCCATGATTTCCAGTTTGATTTTTATAAGAGGGCCCAAGTTCAAGCGGACTGAGTAAACTTAATCCCATTCCCAAGTCGAATTGAGCAGCAAAATCAGCAATCTTTTTGATTTTTTTTACATATTCATCCATGTCTGGGGTAAGAACTCTCTCTGTTGGGGGGTGGTCCCTGTATTGTCTAAAAAATTCATCAAAAGCAATGGTTAGGTATGTCTTATTTTCTTTTTGTAATTTTTCACAAATTTTTCTCAAACTTGTAATCCTTTTTTTAAATCCTGTTGATAGATCTAACTCTTGATCAGGATTGGTTAAAAGATCGAGCTGGTGGTCGCTTGTCAAAATTATTTGACTATACAAACTAGAAGTCAAAAAAAGTGTTAAAAGTAAAAAGCTCCTAAACAAATTCATAAGTGAATAAATTTAAAAAAAGGTCACCCTCTGGGTGACCTTTTAAGTAATTAACATAATTATTGTGACTGTTTACCAGCCCTCGTTTTGAGATAAGTTAGCATTAGCATTGATTTCTGAAATCGGTATAGGCCAAACCTCCATATGAGGACTATAGGTTGTACCATTTTTTTGTGCTAAAGGATTTTTTGCAATCACCTCTGCTACCTTACCAAACCTTCTTGTATCATACAAAGCCATGCACTCGAACGTAAATTCAAACAATCTTTCAGTATACATTGCCTCATGAAATTCTGCTTTGGTATGTGTACCTGCTGCTAAGGGGCTAGCTCCGGCTCTCTCTCTGACCATATTAATATACTTATATGCTGTATCTGTTGGACCATTTATGCTATTTTCAGCTTCAGCAAACATCAGAAGTGCATCTGAAAATCTGTAATAAAGCACGTCTGGATCACCATCGCAGCAGCCTTGATCGGCATCTTTGAATTTATTCATATGTATGCCCCAAGTTTGATTATCACAATTTATATCATCTCTACCAATGGTCTCGCCACCAAATCTTACCAATTCACCGGTAGTAAAATGATTATACTCCCAAAGCATGGTCACGTCTCTTCTAGTGTCGGTATTATCGAACATATCATAGAACTCACAGGTCCATCCACCATGGGCTTGACCTCTAGGCACACCTGCATCAGTAGATCCAATACCTCCCCAAACAAATGTACCTGCAGTTCCTTGACCAGAAACGGATTGTGTTTGTTGGATTGCAAATACTCTCTCTCCATTGTTGTCAATATAAATTGCGTCAGCATAGCTTGGAAGCAATTCGAAACCGTAGGTACTTGCATTATCAATGAGACTTTTAAGTGTACTATGAGCCAACTGCATTGCTGATGGGTCATTTACTTGTGCTCCTGCCATAGTCAGATATACTTTCCCGAGTAAAAATTTGGCAGCACCAGCATTGGGTCTACCTTTTTCGCTTCCTGATCTGGTATTTGGTAATCCAGACTCTGCTGCTTGTAGATCAGAAATTATTTGAGCGTAGACATCAGCTCTAGATGAAGCACCTAAATTCGCTTCCTCGATTGATCCAGCAGGTGAAAGAGGCATTGGAACATTTCCAAAAAGCTGTGTTAAATGGAAAAAGGACCATGCTCTTAGAAATTTGGCTTCTGCCAAATATTTGTCAATATCTGCTTGTTCATTAGCAGCAAACTCACCACCTTCAATGTTAGTAATTGCTACATTAGCTCGGAAAACACCTTGATAGAGGGGACCCCACGATCTAGGTAAGATAAGACCATCTGAAGGAGTAACAGTATAGTTATTCCAGATGTTTCTCCATCCTACACGACCAATAAAGTATGGGTGCCCAGCAGTTCCTGCACTAGTTGATAATCCAAAATCCCACAATGATATAGTCCTACTAAATGCATTATATATTGCAGCAACAGCAGAATCGCAATCAGCAGCATTTTTATAAAAATTTGATGGCGAGATATTTGAATAAACTTTTTCGTTTAACTCAAAGTCTGTCTCACATGACATTATAAAAACCAGTGATAATAAAAAGGTTATTTTTTTCATTTTTATTTTATTTAAATTTATTAAAATCCTAGGTTTAATCCTACAATTACCTGTTTCGCTCTTGGATAAGACGCAAAGTCAACACCTCTGTTGATGTTGTTCCCACCAAAAATATTAACCTCGGGGTCGACACCAGAGTAATCTGTTATTGTAATCAAATTTGTTCCCGTTACATAAATTCTTGCAGAGTCGACCATATTGTTAAGTATGCCTGGATCTAAATTATATGAAAGGCTTACATTTTTTAATCTTATATAAGATCCATCCTCTACAAAACTCGAAGCAGGACTAGCTGTGGGAATTGCAGCTGGGAATCTAGGATCGTTTGTAGGATTACTAGGAGTCCATCTATTATCCCACCACTCTTGTAAGTGATTAGCAGAGTTACCCCTAATTCCACTAGCTGTCATTACACGATCCATATTAAGAATATCATTTCCTATTGAACCTTGAATAAAGGCAGTTAAGGAGAAATCTTTATATGTAATTGTGTTGTTCCAACCAAAAATAAAGTCAGCATTAGGGTCACCAATAATGGTTTTATCGGAATCATTGATTATACCATCTTCATTAGTATCAGTTACCTTCCATGAACCAGCTTTTGATCCATTATACCCTAGACCAGGGAAATTACCAGATGAATCAGCATCAGAGGTTTGTAAAAGACCAATAACAGGAACACCATAAAAAGCTCCGAAAGACTCTCCCTCTCTCATTACTGCTGCTGGAAAAGATGTAATATTAGCAGAAATATTTGGACCAAAGATATCACTTCCACCCTCGCCTAGACTCACAACCGTTGATTTATTGTTACTCCAATTAATATTAGTATTCCAATTAATATCTCCATTATTTATAACATCAAAACCAAGATTAATTTCTAAACCTTTATTTTCAATTGATCCAGCATTGGATACAATTGAGGATAAACCTGAAGAGGTTGGAATAGGAAAGTTTTGAAGTAAATCATCAGTTGTTTTTACATAATAGTCAATATTTGCAAAAATTTTGTTATCCAAAAGTCCTAAATCAATACCAATGTTATATTGGGTTGTTTCCTCCCATTTCAAGTTTGGATTCCCAAGTTGAGTTGGAGATAATCCAGCTTTTAATGCATCATTAAAGTTAGCATTTTGGATTCCCAAAAGTGTAAGAGATTGGAGTGGATTAATTGATTGAGATCCAGTAATTCCATAACTACCCCTTGCTTTTAAATTCGAAATCAAAGAAGAATTTTGCATGAAACTTTCCTCTGAAAGTGTCCAGCCGAGACCGAATGATGGAAAACTCGACCATTTCTCATTTTCTGCAAAAACACTTGAACCGTCAGATCTGAATGTTAAAGAGGCAAAATACTTTTCATTAAAATCGTAATTAGCTCTTACATAATATGAAAGTAAAGTTCTATCAAATTTATACGATTGAGGAATTGATGGGTCTAGACCTAAACCAATTTGACCGGTACCTAATGCATCAGAAGGGAAATCTATTACCCTATTGTTAACTCCTCTTTGAATATTCGTTTGGGAGGAATATCCAGCAGTTAAATTCAAATTATGAACATCACTAAATGATTTATCATAGTTAAAATAAGCCTCAACTAACTGATTATCATTTTCAAATGTATTGTAAACAGCACTACTATTTGGGGTCCATCCAACAGCACTAGTCTTTTCATAGAAAGCATCTCGAACACTGTTTTTGGTTGTTAAACCTGCACGTAAATTAAACGTTAAACCATCTAATACTTGATATTCAGCAAAAATATTTGCAAAAATATTCTTATTTGTAGTTATGTCATTTACACTTTCTGCATTTACCTTTGGATCCACAAAATAAAATGCTGCTGGATCTAAGCCACCGGCTGCAAAATTTTCAGCGGCCTCCTCGGGTGTATATGATGGATCACCTATCATTGCCTGAAGAGTAAATGGCGAGGAAACATAAGCCCCAGATCCGGTGTCTTGCCTATTATTAACTGAATGAGCATAATTTATACTGGTGCTAATTTTTAATCGGTCTGAAACCTGCGTCTCAAGATTAGCTTTGAATGTTCCTCTCATAAATTCAGTAGTGATTAAAACACCCTCCTGTCTTATGTAGGCCCCAGAGAGTGTAAAACGAGTCTTATCTGTTCCTCCCATCACGTCCATTGCATATCTGCTGTAAGGAGCATCTTGTAAAACCCTATCGAGCCAACGAGTTGTTGGAAGACTTGAAGGGTTGGCATAATGTGGGTTAACATTTTGATTTACATCCTGTGCAATTTCTTGTTTCCATAGAGCGTATGTTGGTCCGTCCATCATTTCAGGGTAATCAAAAGCAGATGAGGTTCCCTTCTCAGCGGTTAGACTTATTTTTGTTCTTTCTCCATAGTTACCTTTTTTGGTTGTAATTACAATAACTCCATTGGCACCTCTAGAACCATAAATAGCAGTAGCAGCAGCGTCTTTTAAAACGTCAACCGACTGGATGTCTGATGGGTTAAGAAAACTTAGAGTGTTAGATGGGACTACCCTAACAGATCCTAGGCCTTCAACACTAGCCTCACCTCCTTGGGGAAGTGGATATCCATCCAATACTATAAGAGGTTCATTGTTTCCGCTAATTGAGTTGGAACCTCTAATTCTAATAGATACTCCTCCACCGGGTTCTGCGTTGGTACTGGTAACATCTACACCTGCTGCTCTACCCTGTAAAGCCTGATCAAAGGTTGGTACTGGTGTTACTGATACATCAGATCCCTTGACCGTTGCAACTGAACCAGTAAGCTCACTCCTAAACTGACTACCATAACCAGTTACTACCACCTCGTTAAGGTTAGATGCATCAGAGGCTAACGTAATTTGCAAGTTTGTTTGACCATTAACAGCTACTTCTTGTGTTTTGTAGCCAATGAAAGAAACAGATAAAACCGAGTCGTCTGAAACTTCAATTTCAAAATTTCCGTCAAAATCAGTTACTTTACCGTCTCCCGTTATGTTTTCGATAATAGTTGCGCCCGGAAGAGGTAGCCCTTGATCATCGACTACGGTTCCAGTAACTATTTTTTGAGCATTTAGCCCAAGTGTAGCGATAATAAAAAACAGGAACGCTACATTTAATAGTCTATTTATTTTCATAAGTATTAATTTGGTTAATATTGTTTTATTGTTAAATATATCTTAAAATAATATTTTGCCTATCCTGTAGTATCCTGTTCAATTGTAACCCTAAAGCATAAGTTTACTTACAGTTACCTACAGGACACTTTTTTCTCTATGTTTTAATAATTTTAAAAAAAATCCTTCAACATGTTTAATAAATTCATAATTGCGGCATTTATATTTCTGATGTTTTCTTGCGAGAACTCTAA
>CEWG01180923.1_pt1 | contig 13597 bp, 10 predicted proteins | sample 361411 | NCBI WGS metagenome assembly CEWG01 (sample SAMEA2622173, study PRJEB7988) | marine metagenome | biome: marine biome (ENVO:00000447); feature: surface water layer (ENVO:00002042); material: "saline water (ENVO:00002010), including plankton (ENVO:xxxxxxxx)" | depth 5 m | reverse complement strand
AAACACCAAAACAAATAAGTCCGTTAGTACTTAAATCTGAAATAGTAGATAAAAAAAAAATTCACGAAAATAAAAAATTAAAAAATCTTAATTCAATAAATCCTGAGATAAACCTGGAAAAAAATCAACAAATCATAGATGAATTATATAAATTATTTGATAAGAAAATTAAAAAAAACACATTAAAAATTATTATCGAGCAGCAAAAAGAAATTAAGGAATTAAGATTTGATTTATCTGAGTTAAGAAAAAAAGATTATCAAAACTTAAGGATAAATAAAGATCTCAAAACCAAAATATCTGACTTAATAAATAATGAGAAAATTTTAAATCTAAAAATTTCTCAAATTCAGAGTGAATTAGATATTTCTATAGAAAAAGAGTCTGAACTTAAAAATATTAACAAATATTTAGAGGCTGATCTTTTAGAAATGAAAAAATCATTAAACTCAATCAAAGAAATCAATATATCAGTAGAAAACTCAAAATTAAAATTACAGACAAGGATAGATGATCTTATAAATTATCAAATTAATTTAGAAGATAGTAATAAAATAAATGAAAGTAATTTACTAATTTTAACTAATACAAAAAATAATCTTTTTAATGAAAATGAAAAATTAAAAAGTGAATTAAAAATGATGTCAGAAAATAAAGAGATGCTAATTAATAATAATGCTAATCTCCAAAATGAAGCATCTCTTTTATTAAAAAACAAGAAACTATTAATTGAAATAAATGACAAATATCAAAAACAATTAGATCAACTAAAAATATCTCAAAATAATTCTCAAGAAGAAAATTCTATTTTAATGAATAAATTAAATAATATCAAAGATGAAAATCAAAGAAATATTGAAAATAATATAAGTTTAAAAAAACAAAATAATGATTTTCAACATAAAATTAATTTAATTTATGAAGAAAAAGCTGAAATTGAAAAAAATAATAAAGATTTAAAAGAAAAGAATATTAATTTATCAAATAAAGTAGATTTTATTAACCAAGCTAAACAACAAATTAACGAAAATAATATAAAATTAAAAAATGAAATTTCAAATTTTATTCGAAATGAAAATTTATTGTTAAATGAAAAAAAAGACCTTGAGAATGAAAATTCTCAAATAAAAAAACAAAATAATCAATCTTTTACTGGAGATAACGAAAAATTACTCAAGAATATGAATGATAACTTACAGAATGAATTATTATTAATCAAAGAAAATGAACTTAAACTATTAGAAAATAATAAAGAGTTACAAAATGAAATTCTTCGTATTAAATCTTCCAAAGTAACATCAATCGAAGAAAATGAATTGTTGAATTTAAAGCAAAAACTTCACTTTCATCAAGATGAAAATTTAAGATTAAGTCATGAGCTATCAAATTCTCAAAAAAAATATAAGCTTATCAAAGAGCAATTAAATGAAATAGAAAATGAAAAAGGTCAAATTTCTCAAAAAATTGATGATTTGACTAGTTCATTGTCAAAAACTAAAGTCATTACAAATATTTTTAAAGATACAAATGTAACAGAAACCGAAAACGATCATAAAAACAAAAAGCTAATAAATATTGAAGATGAGATCAAAAAAATATTTTCACAAAATTAATTTTTATTTTCAGCAAATTTTATTTTAAGTGTTGGATATATCAAACACCCCTCTAGATCTTACAGCCATTATACTGACATACAATGAAGAAAAACATATAAAGAGATGCATTTTATCATTGAAAAATATTGCAAAAAAAATTGTAATTGTTGATAGTTATTCTAAAGATAAAACTTTAGAAATTGCAAAAAAATATAATGTAAAAATTTACAAAAATAAATTTCTACATCAGTCACAACAAGTAAATTGGGCTCTATCTAACATTAAGTTTAAAACAAAATGGATGTTAAGAATAGATGCTGATGAGTATTTAACCAATGATTTAAAAAAAAATCTTATAAAATCATTTAACAAAATAAACAAGAATATATCAGGTATAATTATTAATAGAAAAGTTAAATTTCTTGATAAAGAAATAAATTATGGCGGAACATCACCGCATAAATCCTTAAGAATATGGAAAACTGGATTAGGAAAATGTGAAAATGTATTTATGGACGAACAAATAATAGTTAAAGGAAAAATAATTAATATAGATGGATTTCTAATTGATGAAAATTTAAACTCTTTAAGTTGGTGGATTGAAAAACATAAAAAGTATGCAGTTAGAGAAGCTATAAATTATTTTTCAGAAAAATCTAATTTACAAAAATATAGAAAAATCACGAACAATAAAGCGATGATCAAAAAGTATCTGAAGCAAAATGTATATTATAAACTTCCTATTTTTATAAGACCTATAATTTTATTTTTTTATAAATTTTTTTTAAAACTTGGTTTTTTAACAGGTTGGCAGGGTTTGTTATATTGTATTTTACAGACCCTTTGGTATAGATTTTTAGTAGATGTAAATATACTTAAAATTAAAAAACTTATTAAAAACAAAAAAATTCATCTCAATGAAATTAAAAATATTAAATATAATTAGTAATAATAAATGAATATTAAAAATATAAGAAGATATTTTTCGTTTAAATTTTTACTATATATCCTTGGGAGGTTTAAAATAGTTAGATATTTGTATAAACTTAAAAATAAAATAAGTTCAAAATATAAAAAAATCGAAAAAAATTATGAAAACCATATTGAAATTAATTTTAATAAAAACGACATTATTAGAAAAATAGAAGTCAATAGTTTTTATGATGGCTTAAAATTAAAAAAAGAGACTATCGATAAAATAATTAATCTATCAAAAAAATCTGATTTAATTACTACGACTGATAATACAAAATTTAATACTTTTGATGAAATCAATGAATTTAACAGAGATAATGATAAACCTTATTGTCTAATAAACGTTGTAAATCCAGAATTAAAAGTTTTGATCAATAGAATATCGAGAAATAAATATCTTTTAGATATAGCAAATAATTATTTAGGAAAAGTAAATAATATTGATACAAAAGTTCAATGGAGCCCTGTCTGTAATACTTCAGATGATTGGAGAGAACATAATGAACAAACAGTAACCTTTCATTATGATGTGCATCATCTTAATTTTTTATACGTGTTTTTTTACTTAACTGACTGCAATAAAGATTCTGGAGCACATGAATTAATTAAAGGATCACATACTAATAAAAAATTTTTTAAACATCTTATTGGTTCAGTTAAACAAACATCTTCCTCATTAGAATTAGATTATGGGATAAAAAAATTTATAAAATTAGAAGGTAATGCTGGATATGGTTTTATAGAGGACACATCATGCTATCATAGAGCTAGAATACCTATTAATAATTCAAGATTAGCACTTCAAATCAGGTATTATTAATTTAAGATTCAATAAAGCTAGATAACTAATGACTCAAATTAAGTTTAATTCAAAAATTATAATTGGTACTTCAGCATGGGGCTCTAAAATAAGTTATAAAAAATCTTTAAAAATCGGTTCGAAATTGATCAAAATGGGCATCAATAGTTTTGATAGTGCACCAAATTATGGAGGTGGCTATTCTCACCAAATATTGAATCATTTATCAAAAAATAACAAAATTAATGTCGATACAAAGTTTGGAGATATTGCAACATTTAATCCGAAAGAAATTTTAAAAAGGATTATTAGATACAATAATTTAAACTCTTTTAAAAGTTCGTTCAAATATTTAAGTTTCGTAAGATCTGTAAGAAAAAATAATCATTTCTGGAAAATTGAAAATATAAAAAAAAATATAGATTTCTATTTGAAAGATCTCGAATTTTGTCAAGTAAAAATAATTTATCTACATTCTCCACCAAAAAATATTATTAATAAAAACTATTTAAAAGAATTAAATAATTTATTAATTAAAAAAAATTTAAATCTTGGAATTTCATGGCCTGATGAAAGTGATTTTGATTTTTTATTGAAAGAATTTCCTAATATAAATTTGCAATTATCTTTAGAATTTTTTGAAAAATATAAAAAGGAAATTATTCAAAATTTTGAACATATTTATATTAATAGTATTTTTAAAAACTATTGTAATAAACAAAATAACAGTAAATCTTTTGAATATTATTTTAGAGATCTATTGAATTTGATAGAATATAAAAATAATTATAAAATAATAATTGGTATAAACTCAGATAAAAGTTTAAATAATCTCCAAAGATATTTGACTTAATATAAATAAGTATGACAAATTCTATGTATCTATCAAATAAAAAATCCGAAAATTTAGGAAAATTTTATTAATTATGCAAATGATAATGATATTTTTATTCATAATTCATGGAAATATTTTTTACAGAAAAAAAATCTATAACTATGAGAGCATCATTAATTGATTATCATCCTAGTTGTGAAGCTAATGAGATATTTGCAGACTATTTAATTGATTACATTTGATAAAAAACAATTAAGATAATTATGATTAATTTTATTCTAATAACTATTATTTAAAAATATTAAAATGTGTGGAATTGCAGGCATAATAAATTATTCAGAAAATTTAAAAGAAATAAAAAAAACTATTAAACAAATTATAATTGCTCAGGATAATAGGGGACCAGATAATAATGATATATGGGTATCAAGTTGTAACAAGGTATCTCTAGGACATAATAGATTATCTATCATAGATCTTACTAATAATGCAAATCAACCATTCATATCTCATGATGGTAATTTTATAATTACTTTTAATGGTGAAATTTATAATTATCTTGAAATTAAAAAAGAATTATTAAGTTCAAATGTAAAATTTAGATCTAACTCTGATACAGAGGTTTTAATTGAGGCTTACAAAAAATGGGGAATTAATTTTTTGTTAAAATTAAGAGGAATGTATGCTTTTGCAATCTATGATAAAATAAAAAAAAAAATGTTTTTGGCAAGAGATCCTTTTGGAATAAAACCGCTTTATTATATTAATAAAAATAAAATATTTTATTTTGCCTCTGAAATAAAAGCACTAAAAAAAATTAATAATATAGATTTCAAAAAAACAAATAATTCTATTTTACAATATTATATTTGGGGCAATATGGAGGGCAACAAAACAATTTATAATGATATCTACTTGCTAGAAGAGGGTTCATATAAAGTTATAGATGATAATGGAGATGTATTTGATTGTAAGTTTGCTGATATAAAAGAAAAAATTATAAATTCAAATAAAAGTAATTTTAAAAATAAAAATGAATTAGGTGACTACTTAAAGGAAATTTTTGATGAAACAGTATCTTATCATCATATATCAGATGTTCCAGTTTCAATTTTATTATCATCTGGAATTGACTCATCTGTAATTGCAGCTTCATCTAAAAATAACAAAAACCTCAATTCATTAACATTGGAATTTCCTGATAATGAAAATAAAAAAAGTGAAAGTTACTTAGCTAAAAAAACTGCAAAAATAAATAACATTGAACATTATGTCGATTATATTTCAAAAGAAGAGATGAACGATCTAACAAATTTTTTTTTTAAAAAGATGGACTCTCCTACAAATGATGGATTAAATGTTTATTATATTTCGTATTTAGCTAAGAAATTGAAATCAAAAGTAATTATATCAGGTATTGGTGGAGATGAATTTTTTATGGGATACCCTAGTTTTGATAGAATTCCTAAAATAAATGATTTTTTTAGCAAACTTAAATATAATAAAAATATAGATAAAATTTATCAATATTTCTCGAAAATATTAATAAAAACTCTGAGATTAAATCCAAAAATTTCTAAAATTTATTCACATGGGAGTGAACCTGAAAAAACATTTTTTTTGCAAAGATCACTTTTTACTAAAGATGAAATTGAGGAAATTCTTGATAAAGATATTTTTATTCAAGCATGGAAAGAATTAAATATTTTTGAAAAATTAAAAAAAGATGTTGATAAAATAGAAGATCATAGGCTAAAGATAATGTTTCTTGAAATTAAATATTATCTCATACCAAAATTATTAAGAGATGCAGATTGGGCTTCTATGAGTAATTCTGTTGAACTAAGAACACCTTTTGTGGATTGGCAATTCTTCGAAAAATTATTACCAATTTTGAAATCCAATGTAAAAATTGATAAATTATTTTTAGCAAATCTCTATAAAAAAAATATTCCGAATGAAATTTTTAGAAGAAAAAAAACAGGTTTTTCTCTACCATATAGATCGATTATGAAAAATGTATACAAATCCAATATTAAATATAATCATCCAAATAAAGATTGGTCTTTATTATCAATTAATAATTATCTTAACAATCAATGATAAAAAAAAAAAAAATTTTAAGAATTATTAGATCATTGAGTGGTGAAATTGGTGGTCCTGTACAAGGCTTGATTCATAGTACCAATGACTTGGTTCAAAACAATATCGAAGTTGATATACTGACTTCTGAACTACCAACTAAAAAAATTAAGAATAAAAATATCAAAATATTAAAATTTGGGAGCTTTTCTTTTTTTGGTTTAATTATTTACAATATAAGAATTTTTTTTTGGATTTTTAAAAATCGAAAAAAATATAAACACACAATTATTCATGGCATATGGGAGTTTAAAAATTTAATTTGCAGAATTTTAATTAAAGATTATTCTGTTTTTGTACATGGATCGCTACATAATTCAGAACTTCAAAAAGGTTTCATTAAAAATATCAAAAAAAAAATTTATTGGAATTTAATTGAAAAAAAAAATTTAATTCAAGCGCAATATGTAATTTTAACATCTAAAAGAGAAAAAAAATATTTTAGAAACGCTTTTGTAGACACAAATAATATTAAAATAAAAAATATTAATTATGGAATAAAAAAAATAATTATTAATAAAAATATTGCTCAAAATAAGTTTTACAAAAAATTCCCATCATTCAAAAATAAAGAATTTTACATTTATATTGGCAGAATACATCCTGAAAAAGGATGTGAGATTATGATAACAGCAATGTTAAAATCAAAACATAATTTATTAATTATGGGTTCATTTAGCAGTAAAAATTATGAACAAAAACTCAAAAAATTAATTTATGAAAAAAAAATTAAAAATGTGACATTTTCAAAAGCTGAATATGGTGATATTAAATGGGGTGCCTTGTTAGCTTCGAAAGCTTTTATATCAAGCACACATGGTGAGAATTTTGGCATATCTATCGTAGAGTCCATGAGTCAAGCTAAGCCAATTATTACAACAAATAAGGTAAATATCTATCAAGAAATTCTTAATTACAAGGCAGGCTTAATAACATCAAATAATATTAAAAATTTTACACAAGTGTTGAGAAATTTTGAAAAATTTTCAATAAAAAAAATTATTAATATGGGAAATAATTCATTAAAGTGTTTTGATGAAAATTTTAATTTAGATACTTCAAAAAATTCTCTTACACAGCTAATTAAAAGACTAATTTAGTTGGTTTATAATATCTAGCAGATTTGTTTTAAAATTAAATTTTTTATCAAAGGATATTTTTTTATATCCATTCATAGAAATTTTATTAATAAAAGAGTCTTTCTTAATAAGTATTTTTATTTTTTTAATTAAATCTTTTGAATTATTAAATAAAACAGCATTTACATAGTTTTTAAAAATTTTATCATGTGATTTTGTTTTTTTTGCTAATAACAAACTACCATACGCTGGTATTTCAATAGATTTATTTGTTATATCATCATCATTTTCTTTGTTAGGTTGACAGATTGTTAGTTTTGACTCGTAAATAGTTTTAAAATATTTATGTCCGAGGATTGGTTTATTGTGTTTTATATATTTTTTAATAAATTTATAATTTTTATCTTTTTCCCATCTTTGTCCAAAAATCTCGATATTTATTCCACTTTTAATTAAATCTTTTGCTAATTCTCCTCTTTCATGAAACCAAGTTCCAATAATTAAAACATCTCTCTTATATCTTCTGTTTTTGAAATTTAATTTTATATTTTTGGTTATATCTTTATTATAAATGGGAGAAATTAATGAAAAATTTAGTTTATTTTTTTTAGCATATTTAATTCTTGTTGGTTGTTGAAAAATTACTTTATCATAAATATGCATACTTTTTTTTGCTATTAACCATTTTAATTTGTCCTCATTGAAATATGGATTGTCAAGGCATAAGAATATTAATTTAATACCTCTTTTTTTTAATAATAACAAAATTTTTTTTCCAAAAAATTCTCCATTCAAAGTAAATATCAAATCGTATCTTTTGTTAATATTTTTTTTAAACTTATAATTAAACCATAGTTCAGGTAAAAAAAAATTAAAGTAAAATAAAAGTATATATATTAAATTTATTGGGTAAAAAAATTTATCAATATCAATAATATCAACGTTATACTTTTCACTTAATACTTTATACGTATAAAAACTATTAGTTCCTTTTTTAATACTACCTACAAATAATATTTTCTTTATCATTTTTTTAGAATTTGTCTCAGATATTTATTTAAATCAGATTTAAATTGTGATGATGAAAAATCATTTAGAATATTTTCACAAATTATATTTTTTCTAGACATCAATTTTATTATCATATTAGCTATTTCTTTTGAATTTTTTGGATTTACAAAATTTAAATTTTTATATCTTTTTGAGGTAATTAATTCATCTTTTGGAGGTTTACTTGCTATAATATGTGTTCCAAAAATTGCAGATTCTAAATAGATATATCTGTAAGGATAAGTATCGAAAATTTTATCTGACCCAGGCATACTAATTATCTTTGAAATTTTTAAAAGTTCATCTCTTTTTTTATCACTTAGGTAATTTGTAAAAATTACTTTATTATCTAAATTAAGTTTAATTGATTTATTTTTTAATCTTTCAAGATCATCTCCTTCTCCAACTATATAGTATTTAAAATTGATATTTTTGATTATAGACATTGCTTCCAGAGTTTCGTCTATTCCCTTGTATTTTTCATATTTTGTCAATCGCCCAATTGAAATAATATAATTTTTTTTCTTATTCATTTTTGGTTCAAAGTTGATTTCATCAATTGGATTGTGTAACAAAAAAAATTTCTTATTTCTTAATTGAAATTTTTTCTTTTGACTTTTCATAGTGTATCTTCTCATACATATAAAGTATTCTATTTTATTCATAATTAATTTATGAATTATATTTTCTTTTGTACCCCAAATTTCCATACCATAGCTAAATAAAATAATTTTTTTTTTAAAAAAAATAAAAGGCAGTACAAGAGGAAGTAAATTAATATGCGTGACAATAATTAAGTCTGATTTAATGATTTTAAATAAATTTAAAATTATTAAAAAAAATAAGAAATGCTTAGAATTTTTTTTTGTTATATCTCTGTGTTTAAATTTAATTTTATATTTTGAAATAATATTTAATTTAAATAGTTTTTTATATTTTATGAAATAATCTATTATATTTTTTGAATATTTATCTATTCCACCTTTTCCTCCATGCGCACCATGGGTTATATAAAAAACTTTATTCATTTAAATATTTAGCATTATTTTGTATAAAAGCCCAGACCATGTTCAAAACAGAATTATATCACTATGACAAGAATATAAGTTTTTTTAAAAAGTTATACATAACAATAATATTTTTTTGTTTTTTAGTTCAGCTATTTTTATCTAATAATTTAATTGATTATTATTTACTGTCTATTTTGACAATATTAAATCTAATAATAGTTTTTTATTGCTTTGATATAAATTCTTATAATAAATTTCCTTTATCTTTTACAATTATATTCCTTTCAATTTTTAGCCTTCTTGGCAGTAGTTTAATTTTTAAAACATTGGAGTTACATAATTTGTCTAAGGGACTATTTTTGCCATTTTTCACAACAAATTTTTTATTTTTATCTAGTCTAATATTGTTATTTACACATTATATTTATGTAAAGAGGAACATTAATAATGATAGAGATAATATTTTATTATCAATTAATAAGAAAATCGGATTATTTGACAGCAATAATAGATTTTTAATACGTTTTGGATTTTTATGTATAATTTTATTATTATTATCAAGATATATTTATAATCCAGGTGAAATTAACAATACCTTAGAAGAAGGATTGCCAATTTGGTATTCATTAATTACTGGTTTAAATATTTTTTATATAATTCCATTTATTTTAATTTTTTCAAAGTCACTTTTTAATAAAGAAAATAAAATTAATTATCATACACTTTTAATTTTTTTTGTTTTAATTCTAATAGCTTCAATAGGTAGCAATAGAAGAGATGTAATTTTTTTTGGTTTAATTAACATAATGATTATATATCAGATATTATTTTTGATGGGGAGAGAAATCATAAGTAAAAAAAATTTTCTTAAAATTTCAATAATTATTGTAAGCTTTATTCTTTTTTATGATCAACTTTTGAAATTTAATTATGTATATCTTTACGAAAGGGGTCAATCGGATAAGAGAAGTTTTTCAGAGAATGTTATTTCGTTTAAAAATAGTTTTTCAAAATATTTTAATTCAAATGAATATTCATACTATATTCAAAAAATAGATAAACAAATAGGCACTTCTTATGGAGACTATTATGAAAATATTTTATATGAAAGGCTTAGTGTAATTGAATATGCTGATAATATTTTTTATAATAAGAAACAGTATTTTTCAGAAAACGAGATAGATGTTATTAAATCACATCAGATTGGAAGACTCATCTCAATATTTCCATCACCATTAATAAATTTGATTAATAAAAAATTTGATAAAAAAGAATACATTTTTGAAACAACTGCTTCAAAAATTAACAACTGGTTTAATCCATTTTATGTTTCAAGAAATGACGTTGGTTCCTTTATAGCCGAAGCATATTTTTTATTTGGTTATTTTTCTTTCATTATACTTATAATTTTTTCAACTATTTATTTTTATATTATTGACTCATTTTTTAGTAAGTCGAATGGTATTTTTTCGATAATATTATTGATAACTTTATTTCATTCGTCTACTCATATGGCAATTATTTTTGCAGCTCCATCATTTGATACTTTAATTTACAATTTAAGAAATATAATTCAAATAATTATTTTGTTTAAAATATTTGAATGGGTTTCAACTAAATTTACAAATAAAAAATAAATTATTATTTTTTAATGTAGTTATATGTATTTTTAAGAGAAAAAAGAGCAACAAAAAATACACAGATAGACGATGATAAAGATAAAATAAATAATGTTTCAAATTTAAAACCTATTTGATACATAAAGTAACTTATTAAACATGCACATGTGTGAAAAAAAAAAGAGCTTACAGCTAAAAAATGAGCTTTGTTAAACGACTTTAGAATGGAAATCATTGATATACCAATAGAGACAAAAAAGCAGTCAAAAATAATTAAAAAAATAAAAAAATTTTTTAACAATATTTCATACTCGTAGTTAGTCCATAAATTATATATTTTTTTTCCAATTAGTGAGGAGAAAATTAAAAAAAATATTAAAAAAATAAACGTGAATATATTTTGACGAATAAAAATTTTTTTAAGTAAGGATATTTTTTTTTCGTAATAAAGTTTTAAATAATCAAATTGCAAAATTTCAATTACTACTTCAAAAAATCTTTTTGGAAAAAAATAAAACATAGTTTTCAAAGTTGTAAAGAAACTAACCATTCTAAAATCAAAAAAAAGACCAATAATTATAGGCATTAGACTATTTTTTATTAATTCATCAAAATTAATAAAAATATATTGTGTACTTTTTTTTGATATAAAAAATATTTGATTTAAATTTATATCTTTATAATTAAATCTAATTTCTGAATTTCTTATCCCAAGATAAATATAAATTATAATTTTTAATAAACTAATTAAAAAATATACAATAAATAAAATAGTTAATAAGTTGGTAAAAAGTCCAACCACTAACATTGATATTTTTAATGTTGTTTCAAAAATAATATCCATATATTTTTGTATATAAAATTTTCCATAATAACTTATTTTTGTTGAGTATATTGTTTCAAAAATTTTTATAAAATTTGATGCAAAGACTAAATATAAAATAAAATTTATATCTTTTTGACTTACAAAGTTTTCTAATTTATTAAAATTAAAATACTTAATAAATAATAATGAAACTAAAAAATAAATAACATAACTAATTAATGTTATAAATATAAAATTTGAATATAAGGAATTTAAGTAAGTTTTTTTTTTTTTAATTTTCGCTTGAATCATCTCTTGCCTTGATCCGGTTGCAAAATTTAAAACTAATATGCTTAGAAATGAAGGTATAGACAACAGATATATAATAATACCAAATGTATTTACATCCCATATGAAAATCATAGCTGGTGGGAAAATTATTTGAATAATAAAATTACAAAAAAATTGTCCATAATATGAAATTGAATTATGCTTAAATTTTTTATTTCGCAGAAAATATTTAGTAATACTGTTCATATTAAGATATTATAAGTCTCACATAATTTTTTAATTTTATAAAATCAAATGGCAATAATATTTATATTAAATTTAACTTTATGACACATGAAATTAAAAAAATTTATGATAACGATCAAAATCAGCTTTATGACGTATGTATAATTGGTAGTGGAATGTGTGGGCAAATAATAGCAAATGAGTTAAGAAAAAAAAAAAAGAAAATAATTATTGTAGAAAGTGGTAAATATGATTTTGATAGAAATATTCAAACTTTAGACATTTTTAATTCACAAGGTTTATCTTTTAATACAGACTCAAACCAAAGTTATAATAATGAATTAGTAAGACAATTTGGTGGATCTGCAAATCATTGGGGAAACCAAATTATGTTTTTCAATAAAATTGATCTTTTAGATCGCCCATGGATTTATGGTAATTTAAAGTGGCACTTATCACCGCAGGAACTTGAGCAATATTATATAAAGATTTTAAAAATTTTATATAAAAAAACATTCTGTGATAATGTGACTTTTGATGATGAAATAAATTTAAAATATCTATCTTCATTTGATAAACAATTTACAACTAATAATGACTTTATTTTTCCTTACAGTTATCATCCTGAAAATATTGAAAAATTTAATTTAAAAAGTAAATTTTCAAAAGAATTATTTAAAGATAAAAATATAACAATATTGATTAATTCTACTGTTACAAAATTAAATTTTAAACAATTTGATTACAGTATAGAGTCAATAGAAGTTAGATCAAAAAAAGAAAAAAAGAAAATTAAATCAAAAATATTTATTTTATGTGCAGGAGCTATGGAAAATGCTCGTATATTAATGAATAATTCTATTAAAAATTCTGTACTTAAAAATCATTCACTAGGACATTATTTTATGGAACACCCTAGAATAAATATTGGTTATTTTGACTTGAAAAAAAAAATACCTTTATCAAGTATGTTGGGTATAAAATCCAAATCAATTAATTTTAGACAAGCTTTAAGATTTAATGAGATATTTCAATCTAAACATGAAATTTTAAATTCACATATAAATATATCACCAATTTTTGAGAAACAGGAAACTGAATTTTTTATTAAATTTCTAAAAAAAATAAAATCTTTAATCTCTTTAAAAAAGTTGTGCTTACCATATGTTGAA
>CEWG01003780.1_pt1 | contig 13604 bp, 5 predicted proteins | sample 361411 | NCBI WGS metagenome assembly CEWG01 (sample SAMEA2622173, study PRJEB7988) | marine metagenome | biome: marine biome (ENVO:00000447); feature: surface water layer (ENVO:00002042); material: "saline water (ENVO:00002010), including plankton (ENVO:xxxxxxxx)" | depth 5 m | reverse complement strand
GCAGGCGATGATAACACATTATCTGGTACAGATGATGATGATTTCACAGAAGATGCATAAGACTAGTTAGTTACTTGACTAATCTAAGGGTTACAGTTATAATAAACTGTAACCTTTTTTATTGACATGATTGAATTTGCATTTATACTAGGAAATGGCGTAACACGTTTAGAGGTAATTCCAGAAGATTTACTCAAGCGAGGGCAAGTCTATGGATGTAACAGAATATATCAAGAGTTTGAGCCAAGTGTGCTAGTTAGCACAGATCGTGGCATGTCAGAAGAAATACAAATTAGTGGATATAGCAAACAGCGTCCACACTACACACGCAGTCAGTATGTGTTAGAATATAGCGGTGCCAGAACACTTCCCCTAAGTATACACAATTTTAGTAGTGGCCCTGCTGCATGCGGGCTTGCTTGTTTGTCTGATGCAACACATATTTTTCTTATTGGATTTGATCTTAAAGGTCAGCACAATTTTATAAACAATATATATGCTGGAACACCGCACTATAAAAGCAAAGACAGCAAACCAACATATTGGGGGAGTTGGGAGACACAAATAAAAACGTTACTCTTACAATTTCCAAACAAGCATATAGTACATGTAAATCCACTGCATGAGTTCACTTGCGAAAGTTGGTTGAAGCAAGATAACTTCAGCACTATGTATTTGACAGAGTTCTCACAAGTGATAAATAATCTATAAGCAGGAATTTATACAATGAGTCAAACTAAAAGAATTGGTGGAACATATACAATCGCTGCAAGCGGTGGTACTACTATCGACAGTACATTAACTGTTACTGGCAACTTAACTATTAGTGGTACAACTACAACTGTATCAACTACTAATACTGCAGTTAAAGATAATATCGTTGTTTACAATAGCGGTGAATCAGGTGCAGGTGTCGCTGGAGGCAGTGGAAAATCTGGTATAGAAATTGAACGTGGTAGTGTAGCAAATGCACAATTTGTGTTTGATGAATCTGATGATAAGTTTAAAGTAAGTACAGATGGTGGCAGTAGTTATACTAATTTAATGGTAACAAGTTCTAGTGGTGCTACTGTAGTCGTCGACGACACATCACCACAACTAGGCGGCAACTTAGACATTAATGGATTTAATATTATAAGTGCTAATACAAACCAAGATATCAACATAGATCCTGCAGGTACTGGTAATTTAGTGATTAACAGTGCAATTAGATTAAATGATCAAAGCGCACCAAGTGCAGTTGCTAATGCAACAATGTTGTATGCTGGCACTGCAGGTGGCGGTGGATCAGGAATATATTTTGTAGATGGAACAACTAGTGACGAACTAGTAAGCAAATCAAAAGCCATCGTATATGGATTAATTTTTTAAAGGAACTAACAAATGGCTATCACCCAAACCGCAGTAGGAACAAGCGCAACAACAGTTTTTACATCAGTTAACAACATGGCAACAACTGCATTGTTCTTTATGAACGACAATGCAAGTGCAAGAGACTTAACAATACATGTTGTAAAGAGTGGCGCAAGTGCGGCTGCTACAAATGTTATAGTAAAAGCAATTACAGTAAACGGCGGTGATACTTATGTTGTGAACACAGAAAAACTTGTACTAGCAAACGGTGACACGATACAAGCGTCAGCAACTGCAGCGTCAAGTATATATGCAACGGTAAGTGCGGTGAGTATCTAATGGCTGGATTCGCAAAACAAAGAGACAGCAATGATGGCGGTCGTGCTTTAAAACACAAAGAAGCAGCATTTTCTGTACCGAAAGGCAGCACTGCAAGAAGACCTACAGATGTTAAAGCAGGTGAATTTAGATATAATACCGACAATAACTTGCTTGAATATTTCAATGGAACTGTGTTCAAGTCAGTAAACTTTCAAGGTGTTAGCACAATGACACAGGATAGTTTTACTGGAGATGGATCAACTACAGCATTCACATTGAGTACAAGTGTCACAAGCAATCAAGCACAACGAATTATTGTTGCAGTAGGCAATGTTTTTCAAAATCCAGCAAGTGCATATGCACTTAGTGGTACAACTCTTACATTTACAAGTCCTCCTGCAAATGCAGAAACTATCACTGTAATACACGGCTTAGACAGTAACACTTCAACATAGGATAAATACACTTAACAAACCCTGTCACCTCGGATGTTAGTAGGTGATCGTAGGATAGCGGAGTGTAGGTATGGCTATAAGTCGTATTGGGGGCAAGGCTCTCAAAGCAAATTTAGAACGCGATAGCAATCTAGCGTTTGACACTAACACTCTACTAATAGATTATTCCAACAATCGTGTTGGTATAGGCACAGCAAGTCCAACAACAAGTTTAGATGTAGTCGGTAATGTTAGCATTACTGGTGATATCACTGTGAGTGGAGCGCAAACACTAGATCAAATAAAAATTACTGGAAACAAATTAGAAAGTAATGAAAGCAACGCAAACTTACAGTTAGACGCAAACGGCACAGGCGTTATTGAACTTATCTCTGGACTTAAACTGCCAACAGGCGCAACTGTTACTGCTATACTTGATGAAGATGATTTAAGTAGTAATAGTGCAACTGCATTAGCAACACAACAAAGTATCAAAGCATATGTTGATGGTGGTGCAGGATCAACTGGAATGACTGTTAATTTAGCAACGCCTACAGATGGTAGTTTAACAACAGATTCAATGTTTAAAGGTTTTACTACTGCCACTAAAGTAACTGACGCTATTGACAGCATTAATGAAAGTTTACAAAATGTTCTTAATAATACTGCAGTAAGTAACGTTGCATTTAGCAGTGACATCACAGCGGGCGGCGCAGGTTCAGCAGCAACACTTACTATTACTGCAGACGGCAATCCAAATAGATATACAGTCAACTGGGGTGATGGTACAACTGATAGTAACCTTACAGATAGTACACCTACACATACATATAGCAGTAACACAGGTAGTCCATTTGATGTTAGTGTCACAGCATTTAATGCAAGCGGCAGTGGTGATGGTAGTACAGAAACACTTGTTAAAACAGATTTCATAACAATATTCACAGCAAACCCTGTTGCACAGTTTGACTTGTTTAGAGCAAGTTCGGGCGGTAGTGCATTGACTGGTAATGACTTATACGTCATTGAAGGTCAGAGTTTGTATATGGCAAACACAACTACTAACATGGGAAGTGCTACAGCAAACTGGACTATGAACTGGGGCGATGGAACCAGTGCAGATACTATAGCAAATATTAGTGCAGCAGGCGGTACCAGCGGCGCAAGATTGCAGCATACTTGGGGAAGCAATACAGATAGTGGCACAGGCAGAGATACATTTACACTAACACTAGCAGGACATTCAACAGCAAATCCTGCAATACTTCCTGTAACAGGTACACAACTTGTAAAAGTTTATGATAGTGCAATTGGTGCACCGGATGCATTGAGCACTAAAACATTGCCTAACGTAACAAGCACAGGCACAAGTCCTAAACTTGCACATGGATTTACAGATCGTACTGGCGGCGCAGTACTAGCAGCAGGTGCAGATGTAAATCGTGTAACAAGTGGAACTGCAGTAGCAGGACCTATAACAACGTTTGCTTATAGAGCAGACAGTGGTACACTCACTGCAAATATTAACGGCAGTGCAGATGGAGCAAAAGCATTTTCATCAAGCGACGACAGTGGTACTTACACAAGCCTAATTATTGATAGCGAAAGTGATTACAATTTACTTAACGCAGGCGGTAGTACTATTAGTTTTGCAGACAGTATATATCATCCTGCACTATATACAGGATTCAAAGCGAGAATTAGTAAAGCAGTAAGCGGACTAAGCGTAGGTTTGAACAGCATGCAACTTAGTCATAGCACCACAGGCAATAGCAGTAAAGTAGAATTTGTAAAAGATGATCTTACTGCAGTCCCGGCTGTTAGTGCAGCAGGCACATTAAGTGAAAGCACTGCTGGATCAAAGCGTTTTATATCCGGTATTCCTTATTACAATACTGGTAGTCCAGCACTTACACTAAGTGGTGCTCAGTTTACAAATCTTGTAGGACAAGCATATACAAATCAAAGTAATATTGTAGAAATTGACAGCGACAGTAATCAAGAAGGCACAAGCAGTGCAGCATTTAGCGGGCAAAATTATACCTATGCTAATATTGATGGAAGCACTACAATGCTATCAAGTGGAGTACCAAAAGTGAATACTGGCACAAGCAGTGCATATGCAATTGGTAACTTGGTTATACCTATTACAACAAGCAGTGTACGCACAGTGGATACAGCACATATCCGTGCAAGAAATGTTAACGGTGCAAGCGGGTATACTGATATTGCAGGCAAAATACAGGTGCATACTGCAGCACAAAGTGGTATAAGTGAAATTGCCATTGCAGTAGCAGATGCACTTGGTGCAACCCACGATGATGATGGAAAGCGTATTTTTGATCTAAGTGCAGCAACTACAAACACGCCTGCATACTCAGGAAGTGATAACTTCTACACAAATAGTTTATACACAGAAGCAAGTGATCCTGGCGTAGCAGGCACAAAAGAAGCGACTGTGAGACTTGGTGTAATTAAGCATGATGTAACAAACTACTCAAGTGGTTATTTTCCTGCAGGTCCAAACAGAAGTGGTGACACAGGCACACAGTACTTTACTTTTGCATTCCGTAGAACTAGTGTTGCTAACTTTGATATTAACATAACAAGTTCAGGAGTCACCGGTGTGTTCATAGCAGCACCAGGCACAGGAATTGATAATAGTAGTGGTAATAATGGTTGGCTAGATTGTAGTGCAAGTTATGCAGGCAGTGGACAACCAGGTAGTAACACTGGCAGTGGAGGAAATGGCAGTAATGGATGTGCGTTTACTTCAGGAGATAGAATAGCCGCAAGCACTAGTCTTAGCGGTGGATACACAATGACACTTGGAACAGAGAACATGAGTAATGCTAGAAATAATGTTGTACTAGTTCGTATTGCACTAGCAAGTGGACAAAGTGTGACTGCACTTAGCATAGGAGAGGCTGCGTAATGTCAATTACAGATACCCAAAAAGTTGATTATCTTTGGAAAAAACTAGGCTATGCTGCTACAAAGACAGATACAAATGCAAATAAGAAAGCACCTAACGAAGCAATAGCGAGTCCGTTACAACTTCGTGCTGATAAGATAATGGCACAGGCAAGTAGTATTCCTGCCACACTGCCTGGTAGTAGTGAAGGTGTTGTTACTGTACATCCAACAAGTGCGCCAGTACAAACTACTGCAGACGCTACTGCTACAGCAAACAGAACTTGGAAAACAGGACAGACAGATTGGGTAAGTCCAGAGTTTGGTTCTACTTATCAAGTAAAAGTTTATGTACATACAACCGGTCAGGCTGGCTCAGCAGCCGCTAGTGGTACACAACTAGGTGCTACTGGTAGTGGCAATGATGACGAATGGTTCTTTGATTATCAATCTGGTGTACTACACTTTATTGGTACTAACTTGCCTAATGGAGTGAACTTTTCAGGTAAGAGTATATACGTCTCAGGTGCAAGATACACTGGTACATTTGGTTTAAGTGGCGATATATCAAGTGTAGTTGCTGGTGCAGGCATGACAGGTGGAGGAACCTCAGGTGATGTTACATTAAATGTAATTGGTGGTACTGGCATAACAGCAAATGCAAATGATATTGCTATTGATGCAACCGTTGCAACACTTACCGGATCGCAAACACTAACAAATAAATCAATTGTTGCGTCCCAACTTACAGGCACAATTGCTAATGCAAGACTAGATGCGCAACTTCAAGATATTGCAGGATTAGCAGTTACTAATGGCGGCTTTATTGTTGGTGACGGTTCAAACTTTGTACTTGAGACAGGTGCTACTGTACGCACATCTCTTGGGTTAGGAACAGCCGCTACTACTGCCGCTTCGGACTATGCTACGGCTGCGCAAGGCACAACAGCAGATGCCGCACTACCAAAAACAGGCGGAGCGATGACAGGTGCTATTACAACCAATAGCACATTTGATGGACGTGATGTTGCAACTGATGGCACAAAGTTAGATACCATTGAAACAAATGCAGACGTCACAGATGCAACAAATGTTACTGCCGCAGGCGCACTTATGGACAGCGAAGTTACTAACCTAGCACAAGTAAAAGCGTTTGATAGTAGCGATTATGCAACAGCGGCGCAAGGTACAAAAGCAGATGCTGCACTACCAAAAGCAGGTGGTACTATGTCAGGCGCTATTGCAATGGGTACTGCTAAGATTACTGGTATGGGAGATCCTACTGCTAACCAAGATGCTGCAACAAAAGCATATGTTGATAGCAATGTTTCGAGTGGTTCTACTCTTACAGTTGCGGCTGACAGTGGTTCAAATGACACAGTTACAGTAGGAACTGATACATTAACATTTGAAGGTACAGCAAACGAAATTGCTACTACAGTAAGCAATAATAAAATAAACATTGCTCTTCCTGATGATGTAACAATAGGCGGCGTTCTAACTGTTACTGGTAACTTAACAGTAAACGGAACTACTACAACGTTGTCTACAACAAATAGTTTAGTTGAAGATAGCCTCATTGAACTAAACACAGGCGCAACAAGTAATGCCAATGATTTAGGATTTATTTTTGAAAGAGGTAGCACAGGTAACAATGCTGCCATCATTTGGGATGAAAGCGCAGATAAGTTTGTTGTTGGAACAACTACAGCAACAGGTGCTGCAACAGGAAACTTAACAGTAACAACAGGCACACTTGTAGCCAACATTGAAGGTAACGTAACAGGTGCAGTAACTGGTAATGCTGATACTGCTACGGCTCTCGCTACAGCAAGAAACATTGGTGGTGTAAGTTTTGATGGAACCGCTGCAATTAACTTGCCAGGCGTAAACACAGGCGGTAATCAAGACACTAGTGGTAATGCTGCAACTGCAACAGCACTTGCAACTGCGAGAAATATTGGTGGTGTATCATTTGATGGCACTGCAGCAATTAACCTTCCAGGTGTCAACACAGGTGGTAACCAAGACACTAGTGGTAATGCTGCAACTGCAACTATATTAGCAACTGCAAGAAACATTGGTGGTGTAAGTTTTGATGGTAGTGCTGCAATTAATCTTCCTGGTGTTAATACTGCTGGTAATCAAGACACTAGTGGCACAGCAGCAATTGCAACGACTGTTACAGTTACAGACAATGAGGCTACAAATGAGAATAATGTAATCCTATTTGGTGCTGGCGCAGCAGGCTCTGGCAATATCGGAGTTGAAGCCGACGGTAATATGACTTACAATCCAAGCACTGGTAAGATTACTGCTACTGGATTTGTTGGTGCATTAACAGGTGATGCGTCTGGTAACGCAGGATCCGCAACTGTGCTTGAAACAGCAAGAAACATTGCAGGACAATCATTTGATGGTAGTGCTTCAATTACTATTGCTAGTACTGATTTGAGTAACAGTAGCGCAATAGCGTTACTTACAGCATCACAAACGCTTACAAATAAAAGTTTAACAGATGCAGTTTTAATACCAACTGCTACTACTGCTGGAAAGTTGTTGTTCAAAGAAGGAACAAACAATGGTACTAATGCAGTAACACTTATTGGACCAGCAAGTACAGCAGACGTCACTGTAACACTTCCAGCCGCAACAGATACCCTAGTAGGTAAAGCAACTACAGATACGCTTACTAATAAAAGTATTGACCTAGCAAATAATACGCTGACTGGTAGTGTAGCAGAATTTAACAGTGCGCTTCAAAGTGACAGTTTTGCCACACTTGCAAACAGTGTAACACTTACAAATAAAACATTAACTAGTCCTGTAATAAATGCATTTAGTGGTACAGGAAATGCTAGTGTAGCAGGAAACTTTGCTGTAACTGGTAATAGCAGTAAACTTTCTATTACTAATACTACAACTAGTGATAGTCTTGTGATTACAACTACAGAAGATTCAAGTACAGCAGGACCTGTATTCACTCTTAAGCGTAACAGTAGTAGTCCTGCAGATGCAGACTACATAGGTCAAATAAAGTTTAAAGGTGAAAATGATGCAGACCAGGAAGTCTTGTATGCACAAATAACTGGTAAAATCGGTGATATGACTGATGGCACTGAAGATGGTATTATTGAGATTACACACAAAAAGGCTGGCAGTAATAACATAAGTGCAAGATTTAGTAGCACAAAGTTAATGCTTATTAATGGTACTGGTTTAGAAGTTGCCGGAGCAACAACATTCTCAAGTGATGTTGCAATGAGTTCACAGAAGATTACAGGACTTGCAGATCCTACAAGTAATCAAGAAGCAGCCACTAAAGCATATGTTGATTCACAAGTAAGTGCAACAGACCTTACCCTAGGTATTGCAGCAGATAGCGGTACTGCAAGTACAGTAAGCACCAGTCAAACATTTACAATAAGTGGCACATCTAATGAAATAGAAACAAGTGTAAGTGGTCAGGCTATAACTATTGGACTACCAGATGATGTTACAGTAAGCAGTGATTTAACTGTAACAGGAAACTTAACAGTAAACGGCACAACTACTACACTAGCAACTACTAATAGTACAGTAGAAGACAGCCTCATTGAACTTAATAATGGTGCAACTAGTAACAGTAATGACTTAGGATTTATCTTTGAACGCGGCAGCACAGGCAATAATGCTGCTATTATATGGGATGAAAGTGCAGATAAATTTGTACTTGGTACGACAACTGCAACAGGTGCAAGTACTGGAAACCTAACAGTAGCAACTGGAACATTAGTAGCAAATATTGAAGGTAATGTCACAGGTGCATTAACAGGTAATGCCGATACAGCAACTACTTTAGCAACTGCAAGAGCAATTGGTGGTGTTAACTTTGACGGTTCAGCGGCAATTAACTTGCCAGGTGTTAACGCATCGGGTAATCAGGATACAAGCGGAAACGCGGCAACTGCAACTGCACTTGCAACAGCAAGAAACATTGCTGGTCAATCGTTTGACGGCACTGCAGCAATTACTATTGCAAGTGGAGATTTGAGTAACAGTAGTGCTATAACACTAAACACAGCATCACAGACACTTACAAACAAAACACTTACTACTCCAGTCATTGCACAAATTAGTAACACAGGAACACTTACACTGCCAACTAGTACGGATACACTAGTAGGGCGTGAAACTACAGATGTTCTTACAAATAAAACACTAACCACTCCTACACTTACTACACCAACTGCAAATAACGGAATATTACTTAAAAATGGTGCAACAAGTGCTGGTTTTGCTAAGTTTTTTGAAGATAGTGATAATGGAACAAATGGTGTAACTCTTATTGGTCCTGCTGCAACTGCAGATGTTACCATAACACTTCCAGCAAGTGCTGGCACAGTAGCGTTAACAAGTGATATTGCTAGTGCAGGAATTAGTAGCGGCAACGTCGCTACTTTTGGTTCTGGTGCTGTTGATGATGACTTCTTGCGCATTAACGGAACTGCAATCGAAGGACGCAGTGCAAGTGAAGTACTAAGTGACATAGGTGGTCAAGCCGCACTTACATTTGGAATCGCCAACACAAATGCTGTTAAGATAGACAGTGCTAGTGTTGCTGACGATGAATATGCACGTTTCACAGCAAACGGATTAGAAAGCAGATCAACAGCAGAAGTTCTTTCAGATATCGGCGCACAAGCAAGTTTAACATTTGGCATTAGTAACACAAATGCAGTTAAGGTTGATAGTACAAGTGTAGCAGATGACGAATATGCAAGATTTACTGCTAGTGGATTAGAAAGCAGATCAACAGCAGAAGTTGCTAGTGACATAGGAGCAGCCACACTAACAGGCACTCAAACCCTTACAAATAAAACATTGACTGCACCAACTATTAGTGCAACAAGCACTACTGTTGGCGGTAAGATAAAACTACTTGAAGGAACAGACAACGGAACAAATGGCGTAACTCTTGTTGGCGCCGCAAGCACTGCAGACGTTGATATTATATTTCCTGCAACTGCTGGTACTGTGGCACTTGTTGCTAGTTCATTGCAACTATCAGGCGGAACAATGTCTGGTGCTATTGCAATGGGCACAAGCAAGATTACTGGTATGGGCGACCCAACTGCTAATCAAGATGCCGCAACAAAAGCATATGTTGATTCTCAAGTAAGCAGCGTACCAACTGGCGATATAACAAGCGTGGTTGCTGGTGCTGGTTTAACAGGAGGCGCAACGTCGGGTGATGCTACATTAAACGTAGTTGGCGGCACAGGTATTACTGCAAACGCAAACGACATTGCTATTGACGCAACAGTGGCAACGCTTACTGGTACACAAACATTAACAAATAAAACTATTACTGCGCCTGTGCTTACTGGAAGCAGTAGTGCAGCAGGTAGTATCTTGTTCAAAGAAGATACTGATAATGGCACAAACGCTGTTACATTGATTGGTCCAGCAGCAACCGCTGATGTTACTATTACACTACCGGCTTCAGCAGGCACAGTGGCACTTACTAGTGATATTGCAAGTGCGGGTATAAGCAGTGGCAATGTTGCTACCTTTGGCTCTGGTGCTGCAGATGACGACTTTTTACGCATTAATGGCACAGAAATTGAAGGACGTAGCGCAAGTGAAGTGCTTTCAGATATTGGAGGACAGGCTGCACTTACATTTGGTATCAGTAATACCAACGCTGTTAAGATAGACAGCGCAAGTGTCGCAGATGACGAGTACGCACGTTTTACTGCCAGTGGACTTGAGAGTAGATCAACAGCAGAAGTACTAAGTGACATAGGTGGTCAAGCAGCACTAACCTTTGGTATTTCAAACACAAACGCTGTGAAAGTTGATAGTACATCAGTTGCTGACGATGAGTATGCCCGATTTACAGCAAGTGGACTAGAAAGTAGAAGTACTGCAGAGGTTGCTAGTGATATAGGTGCTGCAACTCTAACTGGCACACAAACACTTACAAACAAAACACTTACTAATCCTATCCTAACACCAACTGCTACTACTGCAGGCAAGATAGAGTTTTTAGAAGGCACAAACAACGGTACCAACAAAGCAACGCTTATAGGTCCTGCAAGCACTGGTGATGTTACAATTACATTGCCAGCAGCAACAGACACGATAGTTGGTAAGGCAACTACAGATACACTAACAAATAAAACTATCAATGGTCCTGATAATACACTAACAAACATTGCAAACGGCTCATTAGCAAATAGTACTATCACAGTAGCAAGACAAGGCGGTAACAGCACTGCAGTTGCACTTGGTGGAACTATTACATTTAACAATGTAGCAAATGAAACAACAGTCGCTGAAAGTTCAGGCACTGTTACTATTGGACTAGCAGATGACGTTACAATACCTAATATTACTGTATCGCAAGATGCTGTGATTACAGGCAATCTTACTGTAAATGGAACTACTACTACACTTGCAACAACAAACAGTGTAGTTGAAGATAGTATAATAGAGCTCAACACTGGTGCAACTAGTAACAGCAATGATTTAGGATTTATATTTGAGCGCGGAAGTACTGGCAATAATGCTGCATTTATCTGGGACGAAAGTGCAGATAAATTTACATTAGGTACTACAACAAGCACAGGCGCCGCAACAGGCAACATAACTGTATCTTCTGGCACATTAGTAGCAGCATTAGAAGGTAATGCAACAACAGCAACAACACTAGCAACTGCAAGAAATATTGCAGGACAAAGTTTTGATGGCAGTGCAGCAATTACTATTGCTAGTACCGACCTAAGTAACTCCAGCGCAATAGCATTGTTAACTGCAACACAAACAATGACTAACAAGAGTCTTACTGCACCAATACTAACTGGATCAGGCAGTGCAGCAGGTAGTATCTTGTTTAAGGAAGATACAGACAATGGCACAAATGCAGTAACGCTAATAGGCCCGGCTGCAACTGCAGACGTTACTATTACATTGCCGGCGAGTGCTGGTACAGTAGCATTGACAAGTGATATCGCTAGTGCAGGAATAAGCAGTGGCAATGTTGCTACGTTTACAAGTGGAGTAGCAGATAACGACTTCCTAAGAGTTGATGGCACTGCTATTGAAGGACGCAGTGCAAGTGAAGTACTAAGTGATATAGGTGGACAGGCTGCACTAACGTTTGGTATTAGTAATACAAATGCAGTAAAAGTTGACAGTGCTAGTGTAGCGGATGACGAATATGCAAGATTCACTGCCAGTGGACTTGAGAGCAGAAGTACTGCAGAAGTTGCTAGTGATATAGGTGCAGCCACACTAACTGGCACCCAAACACTTACAAATAAAACTCTTACAGCACCGACCATTACAGCAACAAGCACAACAGTTGGTGGTAAGATTAAGTTTCTTGAAGGCACTGATAATGGAACAAACGGAGTTACACTAGTTGGAGCCGCTAGTACAGCAGACGTAGACGTAACATTGCCTAGTTCTGCAGGTACACTAGCACTTACAAGTGACATCCCAGGAAGCAGTGATAGTCCGCAGTTTACAGCCATAGAACTTGGTCATGCAAGTGATACTACTATAGCGAGATCGAGTGCAGGTGTTGTCACTATCGAAGGTGTTGAAGTAACTACTAACACTGCTACACAGACACTAACAAATAAAACAATTACTAATCCAACAATTAATGCATTTACTGGCACTGGCAATGGATCAATTACAGGTGACTTGACTGTAAGTGCTAACGTTGATGTAGATAATTTAACCACAGATGGCTTAAAATTAGTTGATAACAACGTAATGTCAACTAGAAGTAATGACGATATTAACCTACTACCAGCAGGCACAGGAAAGATCAACCTTAACGGATTTTTGTTCCCAACTAGTGATGGATCAGATGGACATGTTCTAAAAACAGACGGTGCAGGTAATTTAAGTTTCGGTGCTGAAAGTGGTAGCACTGCAGGACATACAATACAAAATGGCGGTAGTAACCTAACACAAAGAGCAGGTTTGAACTTTGATGGAACACACCTTGTTGCAACAGATGACAGTGGTAACGGACAAACTGATGTAACCGTAAGTAGCACTCTACAAACTATTGCAGGTAAAACTTTCCCAAGTGGTGCAATAGTAGGTAGTACTGATAGCCAGACACTTACTACTAAAGTTATTAACAGTAATGCTAACACTATACACATTGATTTAGATGATTTAGGTACATTTACAGGTACACTTGCAGAGTTTAATGCAGGACTACAAGGTGATAGTTTTGTAAGTTTAACAGGTTCAGAAACACTTACAAACAAAACACTTACTACACCTGCACTTACTACTCCGGCACTAACAACACCTACAGTTGCTACTAACATTGATCTATTAGCAAGAGCAGAACTGCGCTTTAAGGACGCAGATAGCAGTCATTATGTTGGCTTTGAAGCACCTGCAACTATAAGCAGCAATCTTATTTGGGTACTACCTGCAACAGATGGTTCAAACACACAGGTACTTACAACTGATGGTAGTGGAAATTTAAGTTGGACTGATGGCGGCGGAGGCGGCGGTGCTAGTACACTAGGTGGACTAAACGATGTCACAGTATCAAGTGCAGCAACA
>CEWG01408178.1_pt1 | contig 13606 bp, 21 predicted proteins | sample 361411 | NCBI WGS metagenome assembly CEWG01 (sample SAMEA2622173, study PRJEB7988) | marine metagenome | biome: marine biome (ENVO:00000447); feature: surface water layer (ENVO:00002042); material: "saline water (ENVO:00002010), including plankton (ENVO:xxxxxxxx)" | depth 5 m | reverse complement strand
TTGTTTATTTTGATTTAATTAAAATTTGTTTATTTTGATTTAATTAATTTTTCTTTAAATTTAATTGCTTCTTCTAATATATCTTTATTATCTGTTAAATTATTTTTTAATAATTCTAATGCTATATATTGTTTTGAAACACCTTTATCTATTTTATATGAAAATGTGATATTGTCTTTATTTACATTTGCATTCATTTTATAATTCTTAAATTTACCAGTATTTTTTAATTTATAAAGTTTTGTATAATGTGTTGTTAATAAAGTTATATTATTTTCAAATTCAGATAGTTTCTTACATATTCCATAACTACCACTAATACCTTCTATCATATTAGTTGAATTAAATAATTCATCTAAAAATAATATTGAAAATTTATTATCTTTATTACAATCTTTAACAATATTATAGTTATTTATTATTCTATTCATTTCTGCTTCAAATAATGACTCAAAACCCTTATTATCTACAATATTTATTTGAGATGAAATATAATAAAATGGTGTTAATTCCATTTTATCACAATAACTAATACATAATGTTTGTGATAATAATATACTAATTGCTATTGACTTTATAAATGTTGATTTACCACCAGCATTTGGACCAGTAATTATTAGATTATTTTTATTATTTAATAATATATCATTTTTAACAATACTATCCTTATCTATATTTGGATGTCTTAGACCTTCAATTTTAATATCTGGTTTTTTTAATTTTACATATTTGGAATATGCTAAATTATTTTCATATTTAATTAAATATAAACTACATACTGTATCACATAATGAAGTTATATTAATAAAATCAATTAATATATTTTTATCTAATAATTTATATAATCTTAATTTTTCTCCAAAGTTTCCAAAATATTCATTTTTATTAATTTGAACATTTCTTAAATTAATTAAATATTCATTTTTATTAAAATTATCTAATTGTAAATTTGTATTAAATATTTTACTAAACAATTGTTCATTATATAATATTTTTAATATATCAAAACCATTATTTATATATATGCTAATATTATTCATATGATTACAAATTATATTGTTTAATTTATATGTTAATTTTGCTAATTCTATACTATTAAATAAACTATTAAAATAAAAAGTAAGAGTGAAACCCATCCATATTTTTCTTAATACATCTAAATATGGTTTTCCCATCATCTTACCAAAATTCATATTCATATAATATTTAAACATAAACTTCAAATATGTTATGAAACTTATTTTCATTTTAATTTTAAATCTTAATACCACATATGGTATTATAAAATATATAATTGGTGACAAAATACCAATAATAGGTGATAAGAAAATTTTATATATTGTAAATATTGTTAGAAATGAACTAGAATTATTTAAATATTTTAAAAAATAATTATTAAAATATAATATATTTGATAAATTTTCATCAATTAAATTATCATTAAGTATCCAATATATATCTTCTTGTGTATCTTTTAATTTACTTAAATTATCAAATATACCATTATTATTTTTAATAATATTAAATAATTTACTTAGTGATATTTTTTTATTATTTAAAAAATCTATATTATTACTAGGATTTTCTAATAATTTTTTCAAAAAATATAAACCACCCTTTGTATAAGTTTTGTTTAATTTACTAAAAACTGTATTATTATTATTTTTATTGTCTTCAAAAACTTCTAGATCATCATATAATTCATTACTAATCTTAATATTTGTGTTATATATAAGTTTTTTATCTAGAACATTATTAATTATATCTGAATTAATATTAGAATTATTAATAAGATTTGCAAAAGATTCATTATTCTTTTGTAAATCTTCAGTTATTAAATATTTTTTAAATTCATCCATTTAAAATATTTATAAAAATTAATTTTTAATTAGTATTTAATTAAACTCAAAAATTGTATTTTAGAAAATAATGTAATATAATAAATATTGTAGTAAATAACATAATATTTAAACTTAATATTAATACTGCTTGATAATCTCTTTCGCCAAAATATACATTTAAATAATCTGTTATATCTTCTAATAAATAATTAGTAATATTCCATATACTCAAAGATAATAAAATAATAAAAACAAATCTTAAGAATTTTACTTCTTTATTAACTCTACTCATTTATATAAATTTATATAAATTTATATTAATTTATTATGATATTTTAATTACTTTTCTAATTATTAACCAATATGTCATTAATCCTAATACAATATAAAATAATAACTCAAAAAATGTTTGAGAGAAAAAAGGATATTCGTTATTATCTCTTAATGATAACATTAATTGTATTATAACTTGTAAGGTAATCATTCTAGTAACATCATCCATTAGTGGTACATATTCTTCTCCAATATTACTAGAAACATCTAAATCTAAAAGTGTATCTCCATCTTTATTTCCAAGTATTAAAAAATCTAAAGACATTATTTATATTAATTAATATTTATTTCTAGGTAATTTTAACAAATAAATAAAAAATTGAAAAATAAAAATTTAGAATTAAGTAAAAAATAATTATTTAGAATTAAGTAAAAAATAATTATTTAGAATTAAATAATATATATTTATTTAGAATTAAATAAAAATATCATGGATTGCATTAATTATAATAATAATTTGTATTTTATTAAAAAAAATATTAATGAGAATCATAATGAATTTATTAAAAGATCTTGGTTTATTGTTAATAAATTAAATAAAAAAGATAATAATTTAAAATTTAATGAAATAGTAAATTTGTCAAATATCTATATTAATGAAATTGAAAATGGTTGTAGATATAATATTTAGTATTTTAAATAATAATTATATAATTACTAGAATTAATATTTATATTTTTATAAATATTTAGAAACTGTTTGTACTATATTATTTTGTGCTTGTCCTTTAGTTTTATCTCTAACAACTAATCTAATAGAAATTTTTTGTAAATCATCATCAATAATTTTATTTTTTTCTTTTAATTCTTTAATATTTTTTTGTAAATTAAAACTTTCCTTACCAATTCTCGAAACATTTCTTTCTAAATCTTTATGTTCAAATGCTTTATTTCTTTTTTCTTCGTGGGGTGTATTTCTATTATATTGTGAATTATTTAATATACTTTTCCACAGTTTAGATTTTCTATCAGAAATATTTTTATACTCTTCTTCTTTTTTTTTTAGTTCTTGTTCTAATTCTTTAATTTTAATATTATTATCTTTTTTTTGTTTTTCTAATTTATTAATTTTTTTATTTAATTCATTTGTATTTACTCGTCTAGTTGTACCAGCATTTTGCATCTTGACTTTATTATTCTTAGTAGTTAACAAACCATGATTTCTATCATAATTATTTTTGTTCCTTTCAAACTGAGGCATATTTTTATATTCATTCCATAATTTTCTAACAGTTAGTAATCTCTCATTCTTTGACATATTAGATTGAGATGCAGATAAACTTTTTAATTTTTTATTTACCCAATATTTATAATATGTCATAGTAGTATTCCCGCCTTTTACATTATTTGGAGGAGAAATATTTTGAATATTAGGTATATTATCAGATTTTATAGATTTACTAGTATTATTATTTGATGGGTACATATTAGGAATATTATTTGAATTTGTAGAATTAGCATTTGAATTAGCATTTGAATTAGAATTATTAGGGTTATTTTGTGATTTAGGAATTGGTGCTACTACTGATGTCTTTTTTTTACTAGTAAATGGCCATACACCACCTTCTAATCCAGTATACTCTGAAGCACTAACAGAATTAGATAATGCATTTTTTAAATGTATAGAATCAGATAAATCACTAGTAGGTGCAACACCGCCGACTGCAACTTTTCTTACTCTTGTTACTACTTTTTTCTTATTAGACTTTTTATTTTTTTTAGTTTTTTTATCTTTTTTATCTTTTACAGTTTTAACACTCTCTTTTGCTAAGTATAAACCTATAGGAACAGCAATTTCATGCATATGATTTTTTTTTGATTTATTAGAATTCATTTTATTTAATGAAATATTTTTAATAAAAAAAATAAAAAAAATATTTATATTATTAAAGATTATTAACATTATAAAAAAATAATAATATATATATTGTAAATAATTATATTATTATTAATAACTAATTACTAAATTCATCATCACTTATATCTGATTTAGAATCATCAATATATACATCATCTAAAAATTCTAAGGTGTCTAATATTATTTGAATAAAATTACTAGATTTACTTTTATTCATAAAATTATAAAGTTTATAGTTATTCTGTAAATTTTCATGTAAAGTTAATAGATTATCTATATTGTATGCAAAATAATTAAATTCATTTTCTTCTTTATAATTTTCGGACAACATAATTTTTAAAATATACTTAAAATAATAACATTTACTTTTAAATTATATTATATGTAGAATGAGAAAATTAAATTATAAAGAATGGATTTTATTAAACGAAGATTTTATAGAAACTGTTATTAGTAAAATTATATTAGAATTAGATATAAATAAAAAAAACTATAAATTTGTTTACAATTTAGACTTATTGGAGGATAAAATTACAAAATATTTATATGAAACATCTGATAATAAATATGAATTATATTAAATTGAATTATATAGAATTATAACTATATTAAATTGAATTATATAGAATTATAATGTAATTTAACTATTTTTTTCATATAATATATTAATGTAATAAAATTTATAATAATTAATAAAATAAGTAGTAATAATATAATAAATATAAAATATAAATAATAATAAATATTTGAATAAACTTGCTTTAATAAAGGTTTTATTAAATTATTATTAATATTATTTTCATTATTATTATACTCTTCAATTATTTTATTAATAAATATAGAGTATAAATTTTTCTTTTTCATTTAATTAATTATTATTTTTTATAATTAATTAAAATTGCGTAAAATATATAAAATAAATAAAATAAATGATAATAAAATGTCAACTATTTATAATTATGACGAGTATGATTTCAAAAATAATAATATTCAAAATGTAATATTTAAAATTAATAATATTAAATTATTAGAAAATCCAGAAAAAATTTTATATAATGATAACGATATAACTTTAATAAAAATAATTTGTAATAAATCAATTAAAATTTTCTTAAAAAATATAGAAAAATATTTACAAAATCCAATAAATATTAATTTTGATATTGAAAAAGGATTAGATTTCTTTGAACTTAAATTAAATAAATATATAGAACAAATAAATAATACATTAAATCCAAATGAATTTTACGATTTAGAATTAAGTATAAATACAAAGAATGAACTATGGAAAATACATAGTATAGAAATTAGTAACTGTATTTTTAATAATATTCAAAAAGAAGATTTAGATTTATTAGAAATAGATTGTGATTTTTCAGATATAGTAGATAATTTATTAAATCAAATTAAAAGAAAAAAAAATAAATTAAATAAATTACAATTAAAATTAGATAATTTATTTTTCAGAATAAGTAAAAATTTTAATATTGAAGAAATTAATAATTATGAAAATGAATTAAATTTAATTAATTAAAATTAATTAATTTAAATTAAAATCTTTTTTTCTAAAAATATTATATAAATATATAATAAATAATGAATGTTCAAAAAGTAGTTAAATGTGCTCTTGTGCTACTTGCAGTAGTTGTATTAGGAATGATGGTAAACAGATATAATGAAAAAAATAAAACTCTTAAAGTAGAAAAATATGCTGATTCACCCAATGATGTTACTGGTTCTAATAAATTAGGTGAGAATGAAGTTCCAGCACCTGTAAGCTATCCTCCACAAAATCTTCCATCTCAATGCTATCCTCGTGATAGATTAACTGCTGATGATTTACTCCCAAAAGATGCTGCAAACTCCAAATTTGCCCAAGTAAATCCAGCAGGTCAAGGCGATGTTAATAGTGCTAACTATTTAACAGCTGGATGGCAAGAAGGAATTAATACTGTTGGCAATTCTCTTAGAAATGGAAATCAGCAACTCAGAAGTGAACCTCCTAATCCCCAGGTCAAAGTCAGTCCATGGAATATGACAACTATTGATCCTGATCTTTCTCGTAGACCACTAGAATAGATTATATATCTAATATATAATAATAATTAATTAAATTTAGATACTAAAAATTTTTTTTATTTTTATTAAATTTTATAAAATTTTATATATAAAATTTATAATTAATAAAATTATATTATTTAAAAAATAGCATAATATGTATTTTAATAGGTGCTAATGGAAACAAATATATTACTAAAGCCATTAAAAGATTTTTACTCAGATAAAAATAATTTAGATCTTTTACTAATTATTTTAAAAAATAAAGAGAGACAAAATATTATAGATTATATTAGCACTTTAATTGATAATGATAGTAAAAAAAATGATATTATCAATAATATTAAGTTTAAAAAAATATCACTTAGATTAATTGATTGGTTTGTAACAAATTATTGTAAGAAATATAAAATATCAATTAGGAAAAAACATAATAATAAGATTATTCATTTAAATATTTATGATAGTTATAAATCAAATCTAAAGGCATTCTCAAAAAAAACATTTGATCCATTTAGAAGAAAAGAACAAATAATTCTAAATTATAAAAAAAATAAGGATTCTTATAATATAGTATTTTCAGATAGAATAATTAATAACAAAAAATATTTAGAAACAACTATTGGTCAATTAAATTTTTTTAAATGGATTATAGAAAACGATATATATAATTACATTATAATTCACAAATATAAAATTGAAGAAGATATGGTAAAATCACAAAAAGAAAATAATAATAAAAAATTAGATAAGAAAAATTTAATAATTAAAGTAATAACAGATGATAATGGTAATAAAAAAACAGTTACTAGAAAGAAAAGAAATGAGTTATCAAAGTCAAAAACTAATAATATTCATTTAAATAATGAAAATAGAGTTATTTATTTTGATTAATAATATATTCATCAATTTTTTTATACATATCATCAAAACTTGAATTATTTAATATTTCTTTATCATATGGTATTTTAATAAATTCTGTTTCAGATATATGTAATTCTTCATTTGAGTCAATCATTATATTATCATTTGTTACTTTAATGACCGATATAGGTATATTTAATTTTTTTAATTCTTCATACTCATGAATAAATCTTATATCAGATATAACTATATGAAAATCTTTTTTGTTTCTAAGATTATTAACTAATGAATCTGTTAAAAAGGTTTTAATCCAAAATTTCTTATCAATATCTGGTAATATTTCTTGTATTTTATACTGAAATATCTCAGTTCCAATAAATTGCATAAGTTTTCTTGGCGTTACATTCCATTTTTTATTAATTTTTTCTTTTTTATCTGTTTCTAATTCATGATCTCTTAAATCAAATAATAATTTTAAACATTCTTTTAATTTATATGTAATTTTAAGATGTTTATAATTATATTTTTTATTTAAATATTTCGCAATTGTATCCTTGCCACTTCTTTTATAACCACATACTGCAATAATTTTTGGTAACATTATAATACAAAATTAATTATTAATTATTTCTTAAATTAATTTTATAATAAAAATTACTAATTTGTTTAATAATGATAATAATTTTAATTATAAACTAGTAATTTATTAAAAAATCACTATATTTTTCACATTCATTCTTATCTAAATTATTTAATAAATACATAGATGTAAAACTTGAACCAATCCAACTACCAAAAATACTATACATTTTAAAATTTTGTATATATTTATTGTAAGTATTATTTTTAATATATGTTGAAACTAATAACTTGATCATTTATTTTTATCTATATTATATTTATTATATTTACTATTATTTCCACTAAATTTATTATAATTTAAATAAAAAGAATATATTGAACCAGAAAATGCCAATGATGTAATTGGAAGAATAAACTTATAATCTGTTAATCTTGTATTAATGAATTTTAAAAAATAATAATTCATATATATTCTATTTTATACTATCTATAAATATTTTTGAAACTAAAAATCTTCTTCATAATCTATTCCCATATTATTTAATTGTTCTTTTAATTTTCCAGTAATTAAATTTTGATGTATTTGTTTATATCCACCAACATATTCTCCATTAAAATAACAGAATGGAAATAATTTACCACCTGTTTTTTCTTTCATTTCGCTTTTAAATGGATAATCATTATTTTTTTCATTATCAGTTTCTAAATATAAATGAGATACAAATTCAACTTCAATAGTTTCAAATAATTGTTTAAGTTGCTCACATAATGGGCAATTGTCCTTTGATATAATAAATATTCCAGAATTATTATTTTTAATTAAATCATTATATGATTCATTATTTATTTCATTATTGGTCATTTTATAAATTGTATTATTTTAATTTTAAATAAAATAATCAAATTTTAAAAATTAGTTATCTAATTTAAAATTAGGCATTTTTTTAATATTTTTGATATTATTATTATTATTTGGTTTAATATATGGAGCATAACATAGATTCTTAATATTAAAATCTAATGTTCTTGGAGATAATTTTTTTATTCTAGGCGATTCATTCCTTGGTGATTTTTTTTTATCCATATATTATATTTTTTATATTATTTTTATATTATTTTTATTATATTATTTCAATTTTATTATTTCAATTTTATTAAATTATTTCAATTTTATTATATTTTGCCTCCTCTAAGTCTTAATACTAAATGAAGTGTGCTTTCTTTTTGAATATTATAGTCACTTAATGTTCTACCATCTTCAAGTTGCTTACCAGCAAATATTAATCTTTGTTGTTCAGGTGGTATACCTTCTTTATCTTGTATTTTTGACTTAATTGTATCAATTGTATCTGCTGCTTCAACTTCTAAAGTTATAGTTTTGCCAGTTAAAGTTTTAACGAAAATTTGCATTTGTTTATAATAATTATATATATTTTTTATAATATCTTTTAAAATAAATATGGATTCAAATAGATTTATTACAAATAAAACACCATCTAATAAATCAAATATATCATATACAGATATTTTGAAGCATGATAAATCTAGTAATTGTTGGGTGTCACTAAATAATAATGTTTATGATTTATCTAAATATAAAGAATATCTTAAAAATAAAAAAAATAAAAATGTAAGTTTTGGTTTAAACTGTGGAGAAAATTATGATGGTGTTAATGAGCGTGATATGATATCACATGGTCATCCAGAATATAAAAATTTTATGATAGGTAAAGTTAAAAATTACTACTTATATAAATTCTTATATATGCTACTAAAATTAATAGTAGTTATTTTATTGTTACTTGCTTACAAGAAGACTAATAATATAATTATTATTCTACTACTTATAATATATATTGGATATTTTTTAGTACTAATACATAATACTTATTCTTCAAAACAAAAACAAACAATTAGTAGTTTGTCAAAAATTTATAAAAATAATTAAAATTAAATATAATTAACTTATTATATTTTATTATTAAATCAAAAGATTAAGTAAAGTTAATAAAATTTTGAATTAATATTTATATTTATGTATAGTACTTAACTAATTTATAATTATTCATAGCAATATGAGTAGTTATAATGATTTACAGTATGTTAGTATTCCTGTTTTTAATCAAACTATTCCTAATAGACCGCCAAGGAGAGTATATATATGTTATATTGAAAACAAATCATCAATAATAGGAACTGAATATAATGAAATGAATATAAACTCTATTATATTTGATAACTCAATTGATACATTTTTGATTTACATTAATGAAAATGATACATTTCATAAAAAAGGTATAGTTCTTACTGATTATATAAAAATTCAGGGGTTTCTATATAATATTCATAGTTTAGATCATGATTGTAATATAATTAAAGTAAAATTATGTAAAAGAAGTTTAACATTAATGAGACACGTAGTTGAGAATTATTCTAAAATACCGAGGTGTCTTAAGTGTTTATATACTAATAAAGTAATTAATGAGAAAAAGATTATTGATCTAACAGATGAACAAATTTATTTAGTTCATAATTTTAAAATGTATCAACTCAAAGAAATGGCAATTAAAAATCTAGTTGATTTAAATAAAGTTGAAAATAAAACTATGAAAAGAAGTTGGGCAAGAGCAATTACTAAAACAAAAAAATATGGATTTAATGTTTTTATAGTTGGTATTAAAAAAAATAAAAAACATATACTAAATGGACAAATGGATATACTATTAATCATTCAATCATTTTTATAATCATTTTATAATTATTTTAACAAATCATAGTATTTATAATAAATATCATTTACATAATAATAAATAAAAATCAAAAGATTTTTATTATATGATTTTTTATTTTTTTTTTATATTATATTAAATATTTTATTAATTAATATTTAAGCATCTTGTTTTTCCACAAAGTTGTCTTGGATTATTAATTCCAATATCAACTTGACATTCAATACATAAATTTTTATGTTGCAATATATTTTTTTTAATAATTTTAATTAATTGTAAATTAATTTTTTTTTTAATATTATCTTTATCAATATAATAATTTAATTTATTTGATATTTTATAAATAAAATTATTAATATCTATTTGAATTTCATCAGTTGTTAAAGTAGAAAGAATATCTAAGTTTTCTCTTCTTATAAAAGTATCATCATTATCTGTATTCATTTCATTATTTACATTATCATTTGTATTAACTTCATCACTACTTGTATCATTACTATTACCATTAATACTACTAGTATGATTATCATTATTTGATTGTTCAATCATTGAATTACTAACAACCGAAGAATCAACTTTATCTTCATTAATAAAATCATATAAATCCATTGATTAATGAATTTATTTGATTAAATTACAAAATATATTTTACTATATTTATAAATATAAAAATTATTTTCAAATTTTTTTCATTTAATTAAATTACAAATAAATTTATTAAATAAGAATTCATTAAATATGAATTATCAATTAATTTATTAATACTAATTAGTAAAACTTATTCTATTTTTTGTCTTCTTAGTAGTTTTTTTAGTAGTTGTCTTCTTAGTATTTTTCTTAGTGGTAATTTTTTTAGTAGTAGTTTTCTTAGAAGTAGCTTTCTTTTTACCACCAGGTTGACTTTGTCTATTTTGTGGTGTAGGAAGATTATTATTAGAACTATTACTAGAATTATTGTTACTATTTAATTGTGCTTTCTTCTTTCTTTTATTTTGTAATTCATTTTTTTCTTTCTTTTGTCTTAGTATTTCATACTCTTTATTCCTTTTTTGTATTTTAGCTATTCTAATAATCTCTTTTTCTATAAGATCATATATATTTTTTAAGCTTTGTAAACTATATAATTGTTGTGGTGGTAAATTAGTAACTGCTAGTATTCTTATACGGTCCTCCTGTGATAAATTAGCAAACCTTGTATTTTCTAAATTATTACTATTTTCACTTGTTGATATCTCATAAACTGCTTTTATTGCAATTATAATATTTTCGAGAGTATTAAATATCGTATAATCAATATCATAATTTAATGGTATATTATCATCAGAACAATCTAAATTATATATTCTATTTTTTCCTTTATTAGAATTAATCATTGGAATATTTTCAAAATCTTCACTTGTTAAAATTTGACCTGATGCCATTCTAACCTCTTTTCTAGTTTTAACATTATCAGTATGATCTGCTATTTTTTTCCATTTACATGCGTTATAACATTGACCATAATGACATATACCTTTTCCTACTGGTATTTTACCAAAAACTTCATCTCTTCTTCCATCACATAATGGTACTCTTTTTATCTTTGTTTTTGAATAATTACTACATATATCATTTCCTTTTAATTTACTTATTTTCTTATTAACTTCATTAATAATTTCTTGGATTTTCTTTTTATCTTGTTCTATTAATTTCTTTGTTTCAATATTATTTTGAATTTCATTAGAATTCTTTATATTTTTCTCTCTAGCATTTTTTATTAATTTTGATTTTTCTTTTAATGAGTTTCTTCTTATATTTTCATTTCTACCATAATTTTGTTCTTGAAGTTTTCTTAGTGATTGTTGTATTTTACTTGAGTTCATTCTAGGAGCAAATTTTTTGGGATTCCATTTCATAATTGTACCATCCTTAGAACCAGTTAACAATAAATTATCATTAACTAATATATCATTAATATCACTTTTTTTATTACTATCTAAAATAAATATTGGTTTATCTAATTGATTATCTAAAAATATTAATACAATATCATATCCATCTTTAACACCTGATAAGTAATATTTATTTTTGAAAACCTTTGGATTACCAATTACAGTATAGTCTATTTGTTCTTCAGGTAATCTAGATCTAAATTTTCCAGTACTTATATTTAAAATAAAAGCATTATTATTATTATATAAAGTTAATAATATTTCTTCATCGTTTATAAATACAAAATTATAAATATTAGGTTCAAAATTATTTACATTATAAATATTATCATTCTTTAATATATTATTATCTTTATTTCTATTTTTTGCAATAGTTTCTTTAACATTAATTGGTAATTCTTTTAAATATTTCATACTATTTAAACTTTTACGAAAACTCATTTTTTCTAAATATAATTTATTATACCAGTTTATTCCAAATGATTTAGGTGGTTTTCTCCTATTAATATCCCACATAAATATATTTGCTCCACAACAAGAATAAATATGGTTATGTTTAAACTTTATGTCAAATACATATTGTCTATGTGGAAAATGATCAAATGCAACATCTAATCCATCTTTTTTTTGAATAATCATAACACCTTCTTTTGAACCAATTATTGGAAATCCTTTTGTATATTTATCAACATCTTCATTAATAAAAAATGAAGAAATAAGAGGTTTTCCTTTTTCTTTTCTTGGTTTATTGCGTCGTAATATTACTTCTGGTATTTTTACTCCAGGATATGCATATTCTTCAGTAATATTAAAATTATTTGAACTATTATTTGAATTTAAATTATCAAAAGGTACAATAAATTTTTTATATGAAATTGGATAACTAAAATAACCATCTAATTTCTTAGTATCTTCTTTCTTTATTCCACATGTTGCATATAGATTATTTCCAACAATAAATATATCTCTTACTGGTCCTTTTCCAACATTAATTTTTGTTATTTCTTTAAAATAATTATCACTATTTTCTCTCATATCATATACTTTAATAAACTGAGTATTACTTCCTACAAATAAAAATCCATTTTGCATTTTAAGTGTATTAATACATGAACCATTTTTAATTTGTTGTTCAGGTTCAACGATAGTAGGTGAATTATAGATATTTGCCTTAGGATTTGCCTTAGGATTTAGCTTAGGATTTGCCTTAGGATTTGCCTTAGGATTTGCCTTAGGATTCGGTTTAGGATTAGATGGTTTAACACGACTTCTTTTAACCACTTCTATTTGATTTTGACTATTACTGCTCATTTATTTAATAACATATATACTTTTGAAATTAATAAAAATTAAATAAATAACTAAAAAATTAAATAATAAATAAAAATTAAATAATAAATAAAAATTAAAT
>CEWG01179668.1_pt1 | contig 13613 bp, 11 predicted proteins | sample 361411 | NCBI WGS metagenome assembly CEWG01 (sample SAMEA2622173, study PRJEB7988) | marine metagenome | biome: marine biome (ENVO:00000447); feature: surface water layer (ENVO:00002042); material: "saline water (ENVO:00002010), including plankton (ENVO:xxxxxxxx)" | depth 5 m | reverse complement strand
CAAATGCCCCTATTATTGATAAACCATCTATGGTAGATCGACCGTCTATGGATAAACCTATTAAACAACCTTTAGAAAATCCTATTAAACAACCTGTTATTAATAAGCCTGTTATAGATGAAATTGTACCGAATTGTACAGCAATTGCAAAAGATATTATGGATGGTAAAATAAATGAGACAAATTTCCTGTATTTATCTCCTCAATGTGATACACAAATAATGAATGCTTTAAAAAGCAGTCGATAAAAAAATATTTTATTTTAAATAACGATTTATTCAAATGAAAATTTAAAATCTTCATCTTCACAACCTTCTTCTTCTTCTTCTATTTGATCAAATAATAGATCAACATTCTTTTCTTCAACTTCATCTATTTCATCTTCTTCTTCATCTTCAAGTAGATCCATTAATTTTTCTTCATCTAATAATATATCACAATTATTAGTTCCAGCATGTATCTTTTGTCCCATCATAATATTACTTGATACACCTGTTAATTTATCATATTTACCAAATAATCCTGCATTAATTAATTCTTCAGTTGTATTTTCAAAACTACATTTTGCTAATGGTCCAATATCAGCTGTACTTACACCTTGACGATTAATTGAAATTAATTGTCCTGTTGATGTCATTACATCACATAGTAATTCAATATGACGACTATTAATATATTCTTCAAATACTTCATCTAATTGTTCAATAAGCAAATTACGTGTAGCTTCAATTCCAAATAATTCAAATGTTTCAATAATATCATTTGATGTTGTTTTTGTTGAATCAATATAATCTTTTGGTAGAATATCAATTAGATTTGTTCCATCTGTTTCAAGGATCCACCGTTTCGTTGGCACTAATTCATTCTCTACCTTTTCACTATGAATTATATTCTTTTTCTTCTTAATATCTTCATAACCAGATATTTCACTCATCACAATACTTGATATATTTTCAACACCTTTAATAACTACATTTTCTAATAAATCCTGTTTAATATTTTTAAATGTAGAAATAATATCACTTTGATCTTCAAGACCATTTAGTTCATCAATATCACCCTTAATATCTGATATTATACTAATTCTACCAATTAATTGTTTACTATTCTCATCACAATAGACAAATTTAATTCTTTCAGGATTGTATTTCATAATTGCTAAATAAACATCTTCCATAATAATACTTTTATCTAACATTAATTCTTTATTAAATACAAATCGAATAACCCATGGACTTGTTTGTTCGATATCTACATCACTTAATTCTAAGAACTCTCTATAAATACTTAGAAATTGTTCATCTTCTTCAATATCTGTTTCATAATTGGTATTATCTGGATCAAAATGAATTTCACTTTGCAATACAATATCAGTTAATTTTGTATATTCTAATGAATTTTTAATATAATTACATTTATTTTTATCCGTATTATATTCTTCATCTAAATAAATCTTAACACTAGGGGATTTAATATTTTTAGAGATATGTAAAATTTCCCTTAATCTAGGAATACCACGAGTAACATTCGATTTAGCGCTTACACCAGCATAGTGAAACGTATTTAATGTCATTTGTGTTGCAGGTTCGCCAATACTTTGTGCAGCAACTGCTCCAACCATTTCACCTGCTCCAATTTTAGATTTATAATATGTTAATTTAATTATGTCTATTATTTCATAATATATTTCTTTTTGAATTCTATATTCTTCAATTAATATCTTTGGATTTAAATGAATATCAATTAAAATATTGAAAATTTGATTATTCCGAAAAGATTCTGTAACATATAATGTCTTCTTTAATTCATTGTTCGCTTCAATAATCTCTAATGGCGATATCGTTGATTTATGTTTTGGTTTTAAACCACATTTATTTTGAATGATTCTTTGTATATGAACAGGAAACATAATATTATTTTCAATTTCATAGTTGAAAATATCTTTGATTAGATATTCTTGAATTGATACTATATTTTTGAAATTTTCTTCTAATATAGTTTGATAATTCTTGACATTCTTTAAACTTAGTATTGCTTCTTTATTTAATACTTTATCCCATGCATATGTCTCTTCAAATAAGAATTTATGTACTAATCCCTTTGTATCTAATTTTGTTACAATTAGTGGTTGTGATTCTACAAATGTAGCATCCATTCCATCATTACCATATATAAATTGAACTATAATATTTGAACTAGTTCTAACAGAGAAATCATAATCTACTTTTAAATCTTCCATTGCTTTCATTAATTTTCTTTGAATATAGCCCGTTTCAGATGTTTTTACTGCTGTATCAATTAAACCTTCCCTTCCACCCATAGCATGAAAGAAGTATTCTTGTGGTGTTTGTCCACTAATAAATGAGTTCTCTACAAATCCCCTTGCTTCAGCAGAGTCATCATACTTATAATAATGGGGTAATGTTCTTCCTTGAAATCCATATGGAATACGTTTACCATCTACATTTTGTTGTCCTAAGCAAGCAACCATTTGAGCAATATTTGTAGCTTTACCCTTAGAACCAGAATTAATCATATTAATAGCACGATTTGTCGGTTCTAAACTAGATAAACCAATTTTACCTGTATCTGCTAATGTTTTATTTAATACAGAATTTACTTTACTCTCAAAATATGATTGATTTGTTTCACCTGTATAATTATCAAAGATATTTAGATGAATTTCTTGCATTATTTCTTCAATCTCTTTCTTTTTTGATATGATTGTTTTCTTAATCTTTCGATTTGTTTTATCATCTGCAATCATATCACTAATACCAACACTAAAACCATCAAGCAATAGAAAATATGTTACAATCTTCTGTAAATCATCAATAAAATCTTTTGTTCTTTCAGATCCAAAATCATTGAAAATTGTATGAATTAATCCTTTAGATGTTTTTGTAAATAATCCTTTATCTAATGCTCCTTGCTCTAACATACCATTCATAATCTTTACATAATTCATTTTATCTCTTTTATCTTCACATAAACTATTTTCCATTTCTAAATTAATTTTTTTAGGTAAAATATAACTTAATACTTGCTTCCCTGACCATAGTTCTATAACATTTTTATTTAATTTATATTTTACATCAGGTTCAGGAATAGGTCTACCAAAAGTAGATAAATCGCATAATATATTCATTAATTGACTTCGAGTAAATAATGAAGCATCTACAATTTTATTTTTAATTGTTCCAGGTTTACTTTTATCTTTTTCTACTAAAATATTATTTGTATTATTCATACTTACAATACCATTTTGTGAAGGCATTACATATTTAAGTTTAATATCACGCGTTAATTTATTAATCCCTAGTAATGTATCTTGAACAATTGTAATAATAGGTTTATTTTCACGTGGAGATATAATCTGTTTATTTACATTAATTATTTCTTTTAATTCAATAAATGTTTCAATACTTTGAGGAACATGCATATTCATTTCATCACCATCAAAATCAGCATTATACGGCGGTGTAACTGAAATATTTAATCGAAAAGTATTTCCTTCCATAACTTTTACACGATGTCCCATCATACTCATCTTATGTAATGAAGGTTGTCTGTTAAATAATACATAATCATTATCTAATAGATGTCTATTTACAATATCACCATTTTCTAATACAATTGTATTTTTATTTTGATTTGTAATAGTAATTTTAATATTTTCTCTTTTTTTGAAAATATTTTTAACACCAGGCCATTCTTCTCCATTTTCAAGTAGTTTTTGTAACTTTTCTATATTATAATCATTTACTTTTTCTGGGAATGTTAGATTTTTTGCTATTTTAATTGGAACACCTAATTGATCTAATTCTATATTAGGATCTGGTGTAATAACACTTCTTGCTGAAAAATCAACACGCTTACCCATTAAATTATTTCTGATTCTTCCATCTTTACCTTTTAATCTTTGCATAATAGATTTTAAAGCTCTTCCAGATCTATGCGATGATTGAGCAACTCCTGGAATATCATTATCAATCATAGTTGCAATATGATACTGTAACACTTTCTTCCAATCATGGATTGTTTCAGTTCTAGCATTACTATTTATTTTTTTCTTTAATGTATTATTTGTTTTTACAATATCTGATATTTTATGGGTTAAATCATCATCCATTCTTTGAGAATTATCTTGCTTAACAGATGGTCTAACAGAAGGCGGTGGAATGGGTAATACTGTACATATTAACCATTCAGGTCTACACCATTCTGAAGAAAATCCTAAATATTTTGCATCTTCATCTGTTATTTTTTCTAATATTTGTTTGATATATTCAATTTCAATAATTTGTGTTTTAACTTCAGAATTAACATCTAATCTTTTCCATTTTGCTTGTATACCTGTTAATCCATCTAACTTATAATTATCAGGTTGTAAACATCCACAACCATCTTCTGTTTCTTTTCCACAACGATTTACTTTTTGACATAAATGATATATTTCATTAAATCTAATATGAGATGGTTTCTTAAATATATTTTGATTTACAATACTTTCTTTATTAATTAAAAGTTTACTACACCGAAAACATACACACTTTAAAATCTTGATTAATGTATTTATAAAATGATAATGATATACAGGTGTTGCTAATTCTACATGACCAAAATGTCCAGGACAATTTATATTATTTTGACCACATGTTTTGCATATTTTTCCCATATCAGTAATACCCATTCTTGGATCAAAAATTCCTTTAATAACTGGAATATCTTTATCATAAGTATCATGTTTTGTAATCTCAACTACAGACCTTTTTCGAATTTCATCAGGACCCATTATACTAAATTGAACACCAGTAACATTGTTAATATCTGGTTCAGTATTCATATATATATATAATATTTATCTTTTTTTTAAGTTTATTATCTAATTTTCAAATTTTATTTGCAATCCAAATTTTTTATTTTATTTAAAAGTAAAAAAATAATAATATATAACTTATCTATGGTAAATATCCATCAAATGAAAACAAGGTCAAAAAAAGATAAGGATAAAGAAAAAGATAAAGATAAAGATAAAGGGAAAAATCAAAATAATGATAATAAAGGTGGTGGTAATAGTGATGATGAATATGATGAAATCGATGAACATGGTAATCTAAAAGGATTTATTGATTATGATTGTGATGAACCATTTGATAAAAATATGTTTAATGAAGAAATTGATAGATTAAAAAAGAAAAGAAAAGGTAATACATTACAAAATCCAATATTACAATCACCTATTAAAAAAAGTAGATCTAATCTTGATTTATCAAAGCTTTTAATTAATTACATGGTTAAGAATGCAAATGAAATTAAAAAGAAAAATGATAAAGAAAAAAAGAAAAATATTATAGTAAAAGAAGATACTGATGAGGAACAAGAAGAACAAGGGGAGCAAGGGGAAGAAGAAATAGATGATTCTTATTCAGATATTGATTTATCATCTGATTCAGATACAGATATATTAAGTCAACCGAGTAGTGATGAGTCTGAAGAAAAGTATGATAAATATGACAATGAATATGATGATTTACTTTATAATAAAGGAGGACAAGATGATTTCGAATATTTTAAAAATTTAACTATAGACTCTAAAAAAAATATTTTAGTGCAAATGAAAGAAATAAATACAATTAATGATCGTAATGTTCCACTTAAATTTAAAATTCTACATTCTGATATGGATATGCATACAAAATCAATTGCAATATCACAAATTGATAAAATTGAAGAATTAGATCCTTCTTCTGGTGAATATGGTAAAGTGGATCAATGGATTAATGGATTAATTCAAATACCTTTTCAAAAATATATTGAATTGCCTATTAATGACAATTCAGATAGTCTAGAAAAAAAAAGTTTTTTAAAAAATACAAATGATATTTTAAACAAGGCAATTTATGGTCATCGAGATGCAAAAAGTCATATTCTACAAGTCGTAAGTAAATGGATTAAAAATCCTAAATCAAGTGGTAATATTTTAGCATTACAAGGACCGATGGGTAATGGAAAAACAACCTTAGTAAAAGAAGGAATCGCTAAAGCTATCGATCGTCCATTTGCTTTTATAACATTGGGTGGTGCATCAGATAGTTCATTTTTTGATGGTCATAATTTTACATATGAAGGTTCACGATGGGGTCGTATTGTAGAAATTCTTATTGAATCTAAATGTATGAATCCAATTTTTTACTTTGATGAATTAGATAAAGTTAGTGATACTTATAAAGGTCAAGAAATTATACACTTATTAACACATTTAACAGATCAATCACAAAATGATAGATTTCAAGATAATTACTTTTCTGGTATAAATCTTGATTTATCAAAAGCACTATTTATTTTTTCATTTAATGATGAACATAAAATAGACAGAATTCTTAAAGATAGAATGTATGTTATTAATACAAAGGGATTTAATACAAAAGATAAAATAGAAATTGCAAATAATTATCTACTACCTGAATTACTAAATACATTTAAATATCACGATAATATTGTCTTTAATAATAATATTATTGAACATATTATTGATAATTTTACACACAAAGAACAAGGTGTAAGAAATCTAAAAAGATGTTTAGAAACAATTATTTCAAAAGTAAATATGTATGAATTACTTTATGATAAAGAAAAAAAATGTTGTGAAATAAATTTACCATATGAAATTGAAAATTTCAATATTCCATATCATGTTCAAAAGGATGATTTAGATATTTTACTTAAAAAAGTATATGAAGAAGGAAAACCACCAGAACATATGTATGTTTAATTATTCCATTATATCTGTATATTAACCAATTTGAACAGCAAATCCACCCCTTTTTCCACAAGCTTTTCCTATACACTCACTCCATCCTAAATATCCACCATCCCTATTTATATCATCATGAGGAAACCCAAATATATTAGGACATATATTATGTACCATTTTTGAATATTGATTATATTTTTTATCCTCTCTAGTATAAAATTTATCACTTGGTTTAATTGCATGTGTATCATTACCTTTTTCGTCATATGGACCTGCATCTGTATACTTCACCCCTCTGTTCAATGCAGCACAACACTGTGCGTTTATAAACCCCTCAGACGAAGGTTCATCGTCTAGACCTGAATATCGTTCATTTGGGTTACATCCCCATATATCAGATGCTTTTTTACTTCTCCCACCACATACACTACCAACATCTTTTGGTTTTAAGTGAGAATTGTCTCCACAAAATTTTTTCCATTGTGGATCTCTCTTTTTTGTCAAACAAAAATCTCTTTGTGATAAACATCCTGTTTTTTCTAAAGTTGTATTAACATTATTTGAACCAAATAGACAACATTCTTTATTAAATTCATTATATTTTTCAATACTATCAAAACAACATCCTCTTTTTTTATTGCAACAATTATGAATTCTAACTGGATAAGAAAATGAATCAACATAAGACATATTCACACCTGCATCTGAAAACTCTACAAAAGATAATATTTTTTTACCATGCTGGATATTTAATCTATATCCTTTTTTAGCATCTTTTGGAAATTTAAATACTACTTTTCCTTTAGATGGAATTTTTTCCCGTTTAGTTTCATTACCTTTTTTTAAAAGCATAGCCATAACTTCTATATCCAAATTATTATATACATAAATTTTATCTTTTAAATCTAAATTATTAACATTATTTACAAGTGTAAATTCATTATCTTTGCATTTACCTTTCCAATATTTTTTATTATCACATTTATTAGGAACAGGCCCTGGACCAGAACTACAATAATCTTCACTAGATCCACAATAATTCCATTGACTACAACATTGATCGCTCTGACAATCTTTATCATCTATACATCTTTGTCCGTCTAATGATTCTTTATTACAATGTGATGGACTCGAACCACAATAACCCCATTTACTACAACATTCACCTTTAGGACATGATCTTGTCAGCATACCATTTTCAGCACATTCTCCTCCTGATGGTGCTATTGGAAGATCTGCTAATCCATCTCCACCACCTAATAGATATATATCCTTTTTTAATTCTTCTATTTCTTTTTCTAAATTTAATCTTCTACGATGTCTTCCACGATGTTTTCCATGATTTTTTCCATGATGTCTTCTTTCGATACCAACTTGAAAACCATCACAACCACAACCATTTACCATATGATAGATACAAATTATCAATATGATAATTAATATTCCATAAATTATTGTTTTATTCATTTATATATATAATAATATTATTTTTTACATGATTTAATAATATTATTCTTTACACCCTTTAATTGCTCGTTTTGGAGGTTTAAATCCTCTTTTTGTATAAATACTACTTAAACATATTGGATATTCTGATCCTTTTTTTAACTTTTTATTACTATTACTATTACTCCGTTTATTATTATTACTATTACTTCGTTTATTACTCCGTTTATTATTATTACGATAATTTCTAGCTTTTATTCCTTTAATACATTTACACAATTTCTTTTTTAATGTTTTATCTAAAATTTTTTTGTTTTTCTTAGATAATTTTCCTTTTTTCTTTTGTTGGATTAATTTTTTGTATTTTTTCTCTGTTAGTTTCTTTCTACTATGTTTGCCACTCCCTTTTTGTTTATATTTACATGTTTTTTCATGTTCTAATACATCTTGATATTCCCCTCTATATCCACAACCATATTCACATAAAAATTCATTTTTATCATCTATAAAATATCTATAAAATGTTTCTTTATCTATTTTTTGATTATACTCCGGTTTATATTCATCTATTTTTTGTAATATAGCTTCTTGGGGTTCAAAATCGATATCTTCATCATGTAGTTTTAATGCTAATGGATCAACCAAATAAACAGAATCTAATTCTAAATAATCCTTATAATAATTGTAAAAGAATGTTAATTCAATGGATATATTATATAAATCTGGTACTCCTTCATGAAAATTTCCTCTACTAGTACTCTGGGGTCCAATGCAAACACTTTTATTATTCATCCTACAATGTAAAAACTCTTTGGGATTTTCATGTATAGTTTTTATAATTTTTGTTACAGGTAAATTTTTTTTTAAACGAAAAGCATATAAATAACCAAATCTTGGATATTGTTTTTTTAATAATGATGATAAATTCTGTATTAATTCTAATATATACCATATTGATATACTCGTATCTAGACCAAAGAATGTCATTTTATTTTTTAAATCTGATAAAAATGGATGTTCAAGTGATCCATGATATAACATTGTTCCTTTTGGTAAATATTTTTTTCCATCAACTTCTATTAATTGATCTTCCATATATACTAAAATTTTATCTCTTAGTTCTAACCACTCACTTTTATCTTTATTCATAAAGGATTGATAAAATGATCTATCCCATGGATTATGTGTTAATGTATCTTTTAAATGATGTGATTTTAATATTGATCTATCCATATATAATATTTAATATTTAAAAACTTCCGTTATTTCTAAACGGAAGGATGATATTTATCCGGATTATTGATGATGGTAGACCACGGAGTATCCGCCAGCTCCTTGCACTTTTCTTCATTCCCGTGGGCCTCTTTCCAACATTCCTTTAATAACCATCCCTGGTGATCATGCCCTGTTTCGACCTGGGTATTTGAGCCACCAACACTAAAACCATTATTGAAGCAACTACATCTGTTCATAAGATGATAAAGCACGAATGCTACGATTAGAAGGATTAGAACGTGTTCCATATCAAATTTAACCATATTTTATAATATATACTATATTTTTATTTTGACTTAATTGATAAAAATTTTCTTTTTAGTCCTCCTCATATTATTAAATAATATTTAATATTTAAAACTTATAATACCTACAATTATTAAAAAAACAGCATATATTTTTTTTAATAAATGTTTACTTTCTTTTACTGCAATCTTAGATGAGTAATAAGAAGCTATTGTAAAACATATTGCTATATAAAATGATTGATATATATTTTTCTTTGTAATCGCTCCTTCTTTATAAAATTGATAAACAGCAAAGATACCTATAGGTGGTAATAATGCAGCTAAACTTGTTCCAATTGCTGTTTTAATATTAGATGATATACCAAATACTAATAATAATGGGACAATTAATACATCTGCCCCACCACCAAGTACACCACCAACAACACCTACAATAATTCCTATCAATGTTAATAATAATATTTCAAACATATAATTTATTGAATATTAAAAAATTTCCATTATTTTTATTTTGAATTATTTTTTGATTTTTTTAAATCCGTTTAAAAATAATATCTAAATTGAGTAAAATGGCTAAATATGGAAATCGAGATTTCAAATGGAACATTTCTCAATCTGAAGGTAAAAAATTAGCATATGATTCAATAAAACAGATATTAATTGAATCTAAAAATAATCTTTTAGAATTAAATGAGTTAATTGTTTTAATAAATCAGAGGACCAAACATTTAGTCATTAAAAATTTTACTAAAAGAAGAAATTTAATAAATTATCTAAAAATTAATTATGGGGGAATTGTAAAATTTTTAGATGATTATGATATATTTGGTATTGTAAAGAAAAATAATAAAATGTATGTTAAACTTATTGATGATTTTTTAGATGAATGGGTTCTTATTGATGATGATTTAGATATTTAATGATAATAAATTAATAAAATCTATATTTATGTCTACTAAGTTTGCTTTTGCGTTTGCTACCACTACCTTTTTGTTTTTTTTCAGTTAACATACGCTTTTGAACATCCGGGGCATATTTTTCAGTATATTCTGGTAAATAACCTGTTATTTTATTAAATAAATCAGGTTCATCAATTAAGTTAAATGCTGATTCTTCAGCTAAACGTGGTTGTAAGGATTTTGCTGTTGCTAAACGTTGTTCTGTATTTTGCATTATATTTTTTTCTTTAATATAAGATTCTAATAAATCGACTGCTCTATTTAAGCCAATCGATTTAGCATATTCTATTATAGTATATTTACTTTCAGGATAATATTTATTACTCCAAAGATGATATGGATCTGCGCCTGCATCTAATAATACCATCATCATTTCTAAATTTTGTTCAACAGTTGCTTGAAATAATGGTGTTTCATTATCATAATCAGGAATATTAGGGTCTGCACCACTATCTAATAATAATTTTACAATTTCTATATTACTTCTCGGCCAGCTGCCAGTACCACTCATTAATGCTGTTCGACCATAAATAGTATCTACTTTATTTGGATCTGCTCCACTATCTAATAATAATTTTAGAATTTCTATAGCACCATTTTCAGAAGGTATAGTTAATATATTTCGTCGATATTTTGGATTATTTGGATCTATACCATGACTTAATAATAGTTTTACAATTTCTATATTATCATCATTGCCAATTACATCAAATATTGATGTTTCAATATCACCATTTATATCTATTTTATTAAGGTCATAACCAGCATCTAATAATAATTTTGTAGCAACTAATAGTTTTTCTGTAGATTCTTTACCATTATGTTCTAAAATCCATTCCAAATTTGTTTCACAGTTATATATATTTGGATCTGCCCCTACACTTAGTAACAATTCAATCATTTCTAAATTTACTATTTCACAAGCAGCAGTTAATGGTGTATAATTACAAATATCATCATTTCTTAAATTAGGATTAGCCCCTGCATCTAATAAAGTTTTAACACATTTTACATTTTCACTATTTACAGCTAAATATAGAAGTGTTCTACCATCATCTATTTTAATATTCGGATCCGCTCCATTTTTTAATAAAGTATCAATTATTTCTATATAATAACTTTCTTTATGACTCATTATATATATATAATAGATATTAAATATTTAACATTTTAATACTTTTTTCTTTCATATCCATCATTGCCCGTTCATTAATTAAAAAGGTTCCTGTAGGATTATAATCTTCAATAAATCTATAATCTTCACGTTTCTTTTCTTTTTGTTTTGGCAACACTTTCTTATTCTTAATATCCCATGAAATATAAATCCAATTTGGTGGAAATTGTTTCAATATAAATCCATTTTTTTTTAAACTAGATATTAAATATTCTTTTAATTCTTCTATATCATATATTGGAACACCTATAATAAATCCTGGAACTTCATATATACATTCTGTTTTTCTATTTTGTGCATATAATTTAATTTTATTATGACATCTTTGTAATATTTTATCAAAGGTTTCAAACTTTTTTAATTCTTTTCTTCTTGCGGATTCATATAACTCATGTATGTTTAGTTGTGACATAGTTATTAATAAAATATAAAATATTTTAAGTTTATTAACATTAAATATTTATAAACTATATTTTAATGGAAATAGATACTTTATTTTTATCTGGTTGCGGAACAAAAGGTAATGCATTTATTGGTTCATTAAAAGCATTAATTCGACATAAAACAATTGATTTTGAAAAAATTATTAGATATGTTTGTTGTTCAGGAAGTAGTATAATTGCTTTATTATTAATTTGTAATTATTCTATAGATACAATTCATAAATTATCAGATCGATTGAATTATGATGAATTATTAAATTTAGATGATTTAGATATTTTATTTAACGATCAAGGCGTTTTTTCAAATAAAAAAATAGGTAAATTAATTGAATGTATACTACACAAAAAATTTAAAAAGAAAAAAATGACATTAAAAGAATTTTATGATTCGACAAAAAAAGAATTCTTTTGTAAAGTATATAATTTATCTGAAAAAAAAGAAGAATACTTTTCATATCATAATCATCCAAATTTAAGAGTATCTTCTCTCATTCAAATGACAACATGTATACCATTTTTTTTTAAACCTATTAAATACAATAATTTATATTATATTGATGGTGGAACATTATGTACAATGTCATTTTTAAGAGGTTATCCAAATTATCTAGGTATTCACATCCGCACTGATAAAGAAACTAATATAGAAAATATGAATTTTTTTGAATATATTACTTATTTTAATAATTGTTTAGCAAATAATTGTAAATTTAAAACTAATAAAGAAAATGAAATGAGAATTATCAATATATATTGTATTAATATACCATGTGTTAAATTTGATGTTTGTAAAGATGAAAAAAGTATTTTAATTGACAATGGATATGAACAAACTGTTCAACATTTGAAAAAATTTGATATTTTAAAAAAAGATTAAAAATAATACATAATATAAAATGAATCAATCATTCTTAATTAGAAACATTCCAAAAAAGATTCAAAAACAAATGAGATATGAAATAAAATTAATAAATGAAAATCTTGAATTAAAAGAAGAATTAAATCTATATAAATCAGTTCATAAAAGTCATCCAAATTCAGCAATTTGTAATTTATATATTAAAAAGAAACGAGGAAAGAAAGTATGGATTGATAAGATTATACAATATTGGGAACTAGAAGAATTAGATGTAGATGAAGATGTAATTAAATGGCTAAAACCTATCCGTTGTGAAAGATAAATTATAGTTTATAATGAAATGGAAATTGTTCCGAAAATTGAATTACATCTCTTTTTATTTGTTGTAATTCAATTGCATCTGCAATTTCATTCTCATCATATTCATTATTTAAATATCTTTGAATTTTCTT
>CEWG01053023.1_pt1 | contig 13613 bp, 21 predicted proteins | sample 361411 | NCBI WGS metagenome assembly CEWG01 (sample SAMEA2622173, study PRJEB7988) | marine metagenome | biome: marine biome (ENVO:00000447); feature: surface water layer (ENVO:00002042); material: "saline water (ENVO:00002010), including plankton (ENVO:xxxxxxxx)" | depth 5 m | reverse complement strand
TTATGATCCATTATGTGATTGTGCCTAACGGACTATAAATAAATATGCCACAGGAGACACTCACATGATAGAAGGATTCAAACCACCTAACACGACATTCCAAACTCGTGTCAGAGATGACAGCGTAGAAGGAAATAATCCTTATCGTTGGCAAAAAACAACAAGCGATGAATTGTTTGCAAACAGGCGAATTGTTTTGTTTAGTTTACCAGGAGCATTTACACCAACTTGTTCTGATTATCAACTTCCAGGATTTGAAGAAAATTATAATCGTATTAGAAATGCTGGCATTGATGAAATATATTGTATCAGTGTTAATGATGCTTTTGTGATGAACGCTTGGAAAAAACTTATGGATATACAACATGTCAAAGTCATACCAGATGGTTCTGGTAACTTTACACGTTTCATGGGTATGCTGATTGGTAAGAACCATTTAGGCTTTGGTTTACGTAGTTGGAGATACATGTGTGTAATTAACAATGGCGTAATAGAAAAATGGTGGCAGGAACCTGGCATCAATAATGATGGAGATGACAACGATCCATATGGAGAAACAACTCCACAAAATTGTTGTGAATACTTAGAAAACGTCTAATATAGATTTATCTGAGCGGGTTGTGCCGTAATACACACGCACAGGGCCACGGTTAGCCCTGTTTTATTTTGGTTGCATGTGCTCCATGCCTTGTTCCATAACTTCTAAATTTTTTATATATTCTGTCATTGAATGATCGCCGAAGTTATCTATCTTGCCTTTTTTGATACCCATCCACATACCACGCCAACGATCTTTTACTCTTTGCCAAGCAGTCAACTTGCGTTCATTGCCATAAGCATTCATATAATGTTCAGTGCCGTGGTGTCTGTATAGCATTACTGCTAACGGAACTCTAGTTACAATATCATTATTGTTTACCCAACGATGATGTGTTACATTCAAACTGTTACAGTAACCTTTCCAACCAACACGTGGAGAACCAAATGTATAAACTTCATTTATATGAGGCATTTGAATATCACTGTTACATCTACTTGCCATTATAGTTGTCATGGCAGCACCAAGTGAATGTCCACAAAACCAAATAGCTTTACTAGCATTGGTTTTGCGTTTTAGATCTTCTTCTATCATAGGCCATAATTCGTCTACTTCTGATTTAAAGCCTCTATGGACTCTACTCACAGTTTCTGCCATTACTGGCATTGCTTTCAAGTCTGCTTTTATATCATTGAACTCACTTGGTTGTGTTCCTCTACATGCAATGACTAAATCTTCTTTGTTCATGAACCTATATGCTTGCGCACCTGCCCTATTGTAAAATTCTACTGTGGTGAAACCTAATTTACGCACATCTTTTTTTACTTTTTCTACATCATCGCTATATGCAATGCTAGATAATTTAGCGAAAAGAAGACTTCGCTGATGAAATGTCATTTCTGTAATCATTTATGTCCCTCACTTTATAAAACTATTTAGTTTTTGAAATGCTAAATAATAGTAGAGGTAAAACAATGAGAAAACGCACTCGTAGTATTTTAGAAGAATTAAGCAATTTACATAGAGTAGAACGCAGTGATGAATTCGTTCAAAGCACCGGCGTGAATATTATTGAAAGTGCAATTAACCTTTTGTCTAAAGTGCATGAAACATATGATGCAAAGACAGCAAGTGAATTAGAAAGAAGGTTCTTGAACAGTATAAGAGCTGGAAGTTCTAAGAAGTTCAAAGTTGGTGTAGATAAAATTATTGAAAGCAAGAAGTAATGGCCTTTGAATTCCTAACTGATCTCCAAGAAGCAAGGATGACAAGGGACGCTAAGAATCAACGTAGACTTACCTATGCTGATTGTAGAGAGCGTGCCTATCTAACATTGTTGATGCTACAGGTTATGCGTTATTATCCTAGTCATATTAGAATGGCAGCTCAATATGCTTTCAAAACTGTGATGTATAGAGATTACCTAAAGTTTAGAGTTGATGGTAGTGATTTGTATAATTTGTTTCATTTCATTACAGGAGATAGCAAAGCACTAGGAAAGTTGAAAGATCCAGGCACAGCAGAGTTAGAACGTAAAAAAACTTTTCTTAGTGTTGGTAAGTTGAATGGCTACCTTAGAAATCTTGCTCGTAACGAAAGTGCAAGTTCAAGTGACTACACAATATTAGCTACACTTGAATCTGATCTAAAAATAACAAATAGAGACTATAAAGAAATAAGAAGACGTTTGGTTACATTTGATACAGACACACCTAAAGAACGTCAAACAACTATTACACGTTTATTGTTTGCAGGTAGAGCAAAACTTACCGATGGTGATTTCTTACAACAATTCACTAGACTGACATTGGATAAAAATTTAGAAAATCCTAAGTTAACAAGTCCAGAACCAACAGTAAGCACACCAGACAAGCAAGTGCCAATTGAAGAACTAAGAAACTATAGATTTCTAGTCAGCACACAACAAATACCTTTTGTTGGCAAGTTTCTACAAAGTGCAAGGAGCGGCAGGGCTATTGTTGCAAACTTCACACAAGCATACTTGCCAATCATTATAATGATAGACGATATTGTAAGAGCAGGTCCAAGTTACATAGAACAGCTCAAACAAGTTCATAATCGTGCAAAAAGAGACCTTAAACGTTAATTTTCTTTTAAAATGATAAATACTAATGTAAAGAGCCCGTAGAGTAACGGGTAGTCATTAGATCAAGGAGAAGAAAAATGGCAGCAACTTATGATTTTACACCAGTAAACGGTGGAGATAACGCAGTAGGAACTCTTGAGACAACAGCTCAAATTAACGGTTTCCTAATCGTAATTAAAAATGGCTCAGGTGCAGCAGTGGACCTACGTGCAGTAGATGGATCACACGGATCAGTATATGACATGATCTTACGTGAAATCAATCCAATGATGGCACACGCACTTAACGATAACTCAGGCACAATGTCTGTAATAATGGATGCAGCACACACAGATGCTACATCATTACAAAGACGTCTTGCAAACATTGATGGCGTAGGCTCAGACTCAACAGTCACAGCAGCATCTAGTTTTGCAGTAGCATAAGGTTATCTTATAATAAAATTAAGCGTCACTTTTACAGTGGCGCTTTTTTTATGGCTGTAAATAACAAATGCGTTATTTGCCCGAGCATAAAATTACATTTATACATAATCCTAAAACAGCAGGCACAAGCATAAGCCAATGGCTTGACGATAACTTTAAAACAATAGAAGGACGTAAGCATGGTAGTTGGAAAGAAGCAAAAGAATTTTTTCCAGACACAGTGTTTACTTTTGGTGTAGTGCGAAACCCTTGGGAACGATTGGCAAGTTGGTATAAATTTGCAGGGCAAGGAGATTTTCATAGCTGGTTGTCTACAAGATTAATGTATGGACACAATGATATACCAAGTATAGGACTAACATTCAAACCAACAGTAGGCTGGGCTAGGCAATGGTATAATTTAGGAACACCACAAGCTGACTGGCTAGGTGATAATGTTAATCTTACATTACGTTATGAAAACTTACAAGAAGATTTCAAAGAAATACAAAGAATACTTGCATGTAATATAGATTTGCCTGTATTAAACACAAGTAACTTGACAAATTACAAAGACATGTATACAATAGACTTAGCCGAAATGGTTAAACAGTTCTATATTAAGGATATAATAAGATACGGCTATGAGTTTTAAGTTCGACATATACACACTGGTTGACATTACAAATACTGGTGCTAAACGCAATGAAGATGGTTTTGCCTATAAACAACACCAAAATTTTCTCACAGTGCAGCAAACTATTGGTTTGAGAGTCAATGTTATTATGGATAAAGATCCAGAAATTGTATCTGAATATCCAGATTTTGGTTATGAAGGTGAACATAAGGTATGGAAAGTGCCAGTAGAAGTTGAATACGAATCTGCATTATCTATTGAAATGCTGAACAACGACTTTAAATTAGTGCCATTTATTACTGGACTCACTGAAACAATATCATTTGACACAGCAGTTTTTGAAACAACTGGTGCCAAACGCAACATTATATTCGTAGAAGATGATAAATAATATTACAGAGTTATTCTGTCAGGCATTTATTAAGGTATAACGAAAAGGCTGTTTCCTGTCGTAAATTAATTGGAGTAATAAATGTCGACCTCTCAAATAGAAAAAGAAAGTTTAGAAGCACATGTAGATCTGTGTGCGTTACGTTACGAGCAATTTGAGAAGCGTCTAAGCACAGTTGAAGATAAAATAGATGGTATTGCAGAGCAAATGGCATCTGGTCAACAAAGTTTAGTGAAAGTTATTATAGGAGCAGCAGGAACGATTGTAGCAGGATTGCTTTCAACAATAGTCGTTATCATAATGCAAATAAGTTAAATGCTTTTAAGAGAACTTATAGATACACCAATAGATGAGGCAATGGCATTTGCAAGACGGGGCAACAAAGTTGTTCGTAAGTTTAGATGTTCAAGTGGTCCTCGTAAAGGCAGAATTGTTAAAGACATGGGTCAATGTTTTGCTGCACCAGATATTGCAAAAAGGCATAGATTGAAAGTTACAAAAGCTAGACTAGGTGCAAGAATGACTCGTAAAGCAAAAAGAACAAAAAGGATTAATCCAGCAAGTTTAAGAGTAAAGGCGTTGAACAAATGAAACTAGAAGATATTATTGTAATTGAACAAGAAATGGATCCAGTTGAAACAGCCAGAAATAATCTTGCATCAGCAAAAGAGAATGTTAAAACTCTCACAGCACAAAAAGCAGCACTTGATGCGCAAATGCGTGAAGCCAACGCTCAAGTTGTAGCAGCTACAGCAGCAGTGCAAAATGCACAAAAAGCACAAGCAGAAAAAAATAAAATTAGAGTTTCTACAGCAGGATCAGCTCCAACAGGTAGTGGACCGGCACAAATGCCTACCATGCCAACAACAGGTTCTGTATGAAACTAACAGAGCTCATACAAAGTTTTGAAATAGCATTAAGCAATGAAGAGGCTAAATTGCTTGACACCTTTGATGGTGTAATGCTTCCAGAAGAATTTACTGAACGTGAACAAAGAGTAATTGAAAACATGATACGCAAAAGCGTTGTTACAAAAATAGCACATCAAGGGAAAGTTTATCTGGTTAAGAATGAGCAAGGAATATTTTAAACAACTTAGAACTATAATTGAAAAAGGTATAAAAGATAATCCTTTACCAATTAAAAAAGGCAACAGCATACGTATAGGTAAGGTTGTTATTAGACAAAGCCGTTCTGGCTATCTTATTTTTGATGTAAAAGATAAAACACAAATAGATATGATGGAAAGTTTACGTGGCGCGATTGCTGCCAGTAAACTATACATGGTAGACAAAGATTATAGGCACGTAAAGGTATTAGATAAACAATATAATAAACATTATATGGATACGGTATTTTTTAAAAATACACTTAAAAACACTGTAGACGAACAAAAAAAGGATATAACAGAAACAAGATTAGAAATTGCTGAGATTGCTGCACAGGATGCGGCTAGTAATCTAGAACGCATAATATTTGATCTTAAAAGATAAATAACTTATATGAACCCAAGGATAGATCCATGAATATATCAGAATTTGCAAAACCAGTTACAGCTAAGAGCTTGAATGAAAGCCTAGCTAAAAGATTTGGACAAAAAGTAAAGTTAGAAAATTTTACCATCGAACAATTACAAGATGCTCGTAATAAATTACGCACCAAAATTTCACAATATGAAATTAGTGAAAGTTTCGATACAGTATTAGAAAATGATACATACCAAAAAAGTAAATTGATGCTTGATATATTAAACGCAGAAATAGCAGAGCGTGGGGATATTGAAGATGATTCTATCCAAGAGTCAGAACTACGTGAAGGTGCAGAAGATCAAGCTGAGATTGTTATGGCTGCAAAAGACATGGTAGATCGAGTTACAAGTTGGATGGAAGACACAGCAGAAATGCAAACAGAATCAATGCTAGAACTAGCAGATGCAATTCGTGATGAAATGGGTTCAGATCAAATGCAAGGTTTTGTGCAAGGTGTCAAGCCAGCATTAGAAGCTCTATATGGTGCAATGGAACAGGCACGTGAAGCATTAAGCGGAGGTGTAGGGTTACTTACAGGAGAGCAAGCACCAGCAATGGCAATGGGTGCAGAAGAACCAGCAATGGATCCAGGTATGGAACCAACTGTTGATCAAGAGGAAGCATTGCCAGCAGACGAGTTTGGCGCAGCAGCACCAGCAGCAGGCGGAGATGAAGTAGCAGCTAGACCTGCAAGAGAAAGTGTTGACGCTACCAAGCTAGGCAAAGTATTAGCAAGCTCAAAAAAAAAGTAAGCGAAGCCACTAATCCAAAATTATTTCAAATTTTGCGGCAGATGAAAAACTCTGGTGCTGAATCTATTACATTTGAAAAATTAGATAAAATACTTGCAGCAGCAGGTGAACAAGAATTTAATTATAATACATTTACAGCAGCATTTTCTGAGGATCCTAGATTGAAAACTATTATTACAAATTTTGATCAAGAAAAAATACGTTTCAATCAAGATGAAGTTACAGTTGGAGATGTTGCAAAGACTGATGGTGTAGAAAAAATGGCTAAACGTGCAACTGACGTTGGTGCTAATTTATAGTTGACAAAACAATTTTATTCTTTTATAATATAGAAAATAGGAGTAATCATGTCGGAAAGAACAAAAGAACAGATTGCAGCAGATATCTGCGAGGTTCTAGAAAAATATGTAGCGCCAGCAGTGGCACAGCACGGAGGCATAGTAAATTATGTTGACTATAAAGAAGGTCACGTTCTACTTGAATTAAGTGGTGCATGTAGTGGTTGTAGTGGAAGCACTATGACTTTAAAATATGGTGTTGAAAATATGCTCAAAGAAATGGTTCCCGAAGTTGAACATGTGGATGGTATGGATGATCCTAATAGTGGTGTGTCTCCATATATGACTGATCCATACTACTTCAACGATTATGGGCATATGGATGACACTGATTATTGAAAAATTTAAATACGAAAAATTAAAACGTGTAGAAGTTAACGGCAAGCGTAGATATGCTGCACCAGGTGGTGAGCCAGTAGCAAGCGTGACAACTATTCTCAGCGGCACAAAAGATATGAGCCATCTAATTGCGTGGAAGAAACGTGTTGGCGAACAAAAAGCACAAGAGATTGTTACAGAAGCAAGTGGTGTAGGCACAAGGATGCACAAGTATCTTGAAGACTATATTGATACAGCAGAATGGCCAAGTGCAGGCAGCAATCCATATGCACAACAGGCACACATGATGGCTACCACAATTAAAGTTCATGCTATGGAAGACGTTGACGAAATATGGGGAAGTGAAGTTCCGTTGTATGTGCCAAACATCTATGCAGGAACTACAGACTTGGTTGGTGTATACAAAGGCAATCCATGCATCATGGACTTCAAGCAAACAAACAAGCCTAAGAAACTAGAATGGGTTGAGGATTATTTTTTACAATTAACAGCCTATGCAATAGCGCACAACGAAGTTCATGGAACTGATATACGTGAAGGACATATCTTTATGTGTAGTCGTGCAGGTGAATACCAACAGTTTGACTTGTGGCCAGATGAGTTTGATGAATGGGAACAAGAATGGTGGAATCGTTGCACTCAATATTATGAAAAAAACAATTAAAACCCATAACAGCAATCTAAGTTTTAATAAAAATAGTGTCGTAAAAACTCTACGGGATGGTATAACTTGGCCTAAAAGAAATTACGAACTATATAAAATTTTTTGTGAAAGTTATGACTATTGTGTAAAGGTAACAAATTATATAGATAAACACAGTTTTGAGATGGAGAGATTAGAAATAAAAGGTTATGTAGGTGATATGTTACAACACAAATACATCAACAAAAATATTATTTCTTATAACCAAATGCAAGATTATAATATAGATAGGATGCTTGTAAATAAAATAGTCAGAACTTATAAAAAATTATATGTTGATTGCTTGGACTTTTCAATGCAACATCTTCCGTTAGGTGAATACTTTTTTCATGTTGACACAAATTTAGGTAACGTTATTATTACCGAAGACAACCAAGTCAAAATTATTGATCCAGATAGTTTTCATATAACAAACACATTAATCAATCCAATTTATACCAGTGAATGCCAATCATTATTAACCTATGCAGAAACAGCATTGTAATAATGTAACATAAATACACACGATCAAGCCACCGCCAGATCTAACAATCGTAAGCTCTCAAGGTCACAGATGGTGAAGACAAAAACAATTACCGAAGGAAAATTATTATTTTCTAAAAAAGGCGTTACAAAAATACTACGAGAAGGGTTTTATTTTTGGTCTCCTGCTGATTATGAATTGTATAAAAAATTTAGCGAGCTAAATGAATATTGTGTAAAGGTGACTGATTTTGTTGACAGTCAAACTTTCACAATGGAGAAATTAGATATTGTTGATGATGTCCATCATCTACTTGAAACACCATATTATAAACATTTTGTTGACGATGAATTGATATTTAATATTATACATACATGGGCAAGAGTTTATGCTGATTGTATTTCTTTTTCAAAACAAAATTTACCACCAAACCAATATTTTTTACATGGAGATATGACGCTTGAAAATATGGTTGTTACAACAGATAAAAAAGTAAAACTACTTGATCCTAACGCTTTTAAAACCCATGAAAAATTTTTAACAACAAAGTATTTAGGTAATTATTCTCGAATAATTATATCTGCAATGATGTATTCTAAGGTTTACATATGAAGCAAGAACGTTGTGAAGAAGGTTATCTACTAATCTCAAAAAAAGAGGTCACCAAAGTATTAACCCGCCCAGGACTACATTGGTCTGTTGCGGATTATGAATTATATAAAAAATTTAGCGAGCAACACGAATATTGTGTTAAAATAACTGAGTTTATTGATACTACTCATTTCAAAATGGAAAAACTAGACATAATGATGTCAGTGCAAAGATGCCTGGACACAAAAGATCATAAAATAAAAAATTTTGTTGATGAAGAATTAATTTATCGAATTGTAGAAACCTGGACAAGAATATATCATGATTGCCTTGAGTTCTCAAAGAAAAATTTACCACCAAACCGATATTTTTTACATGGAGATATGCATACTGGTAATTTGGTTATTACCAAGGATAAGCAAGTAAAATTAATTGATCCAAACTCATTTGAAACACATCAAAAATTTTTGTTGTCGTCATATATAAGCGGAAATGCAAGACTACTAACGGATGCGCTTATGTGGCAGTATCTCTGATAAATACTTTTGTAGATCTAGGAGTAAAATATGGCTGTTGTGCAGATATCAAGGATACAGGTTCGTAGAGGACAAAAAAATACCGGAACTGGTATACCGCAACTTGCATCAGGTGAAATGGGTTGGGCCATAGATGAGCGTGAACTATACATTGGTAATGGTTCAGTAAGTGAAGGCGCACCTACTGTAGGCAATACTAAGATATTAACCGAATTTACAGATATTTTAGGCGAAGCTGCAAAATATTCATACAAACCACAAGAAATTACTACAGGACCAGCAGGCAATATTGTTAGAACATTGCAAGAAAAACTAGACGATGTTGTTAGTGTTTTAGACTTTGGAGTTGCAAATGATGGAACAGTTCAAACCACTGCAATTCAACGTGCAATAGACAACCTTTATTTAGGACCAGATGTCCAAGGTCTATCACCAGAAGGCAGAGTAGTTTTACGTTTTCCAGCAGGTGAATATCAAATAGATGGTCCAATATATGTGCCACCTTTTGCAACATTGTTAGGAGATGGATCTGAAAGAACAATTATTCGTTGCACAGGACAGCATGGCTTCTATACAGTAAATGGCGATAGCACACCTAGCAATCCAGCAGGCAGCGAAATAGTTGGAACACCAGCTACAACACTTGCAAACCAAGCAAGGAATATTACAATCAAAGGCTTTACAATTGATAAAGATACATTTGATGCAGCTATGGTAGTTCAAAGTTGTCGTGATAGTTATTTCGATGATATTATAGTTCAAGGTGCATGGAGCCTTGGAGATGGACTTGTAAACAGCAAAGGTTGGTTGATAAACAGTTTAGGTTCGGGCGTCCTATCTACTAATAATGTTTTTAATAATTGCACAATGAAAAATTTTGTGTATGGTGTATACAGTGATTTTGATATATCACATAACAACTGGACTGATTGTTCTATTTCTGATTGCTTTAATGGATATGCGTTTGGACTTACAACAACTCCAGCTGATGATGCACCAGGTAAAAGAACAGGACCAATTTTTAATCAAATCAGAAACAGCACATTCAATAACATATATGAAGAAGCAATAGTTATAAGAGAAGGTCTAAATAACGTTAGCACAGAGAACAAATTTATTGCATGTGGTAATCACGGAGGTAGCAGTGCAACAGCTACAACCAGTGTAATACGTTTTGGTTACAAATCAAGTGAGGCATCTGAAGCAAGATTTGATCCTAGATTTCATGTTGGAAACAAAAGCGAAAATGATTTTTTTGAAAGAACTGCTGACCTCACAGTGAATCCACAATACAACTCGGGCTCATATCCACCAGAAGTTGAAGGTGCTAAGATGGTTGATCTTAACACTGAAATACACACCAGATTAGGAACAAGCACAAACAACAGTGTATCAATTGCTGCAATTACACAAACAGATCCTGTTGTTGTAAGAACATCAACAGATCATAATTTTACAAATGGTGAACCTGTTTTGCTTACAGGTGTTGGTGGAATGTCTGAGGTTGAAGGAAGATCCTTCTTTGTTAACATAGTTGACACAGACGAATTTGAATTATACACTGACGCAGGTTTGACAGCAAGTGAAGACGGAACTACACATACAGCCTACACCACAGGTGGAGCAGCAGTTGGTAGTGTCAGAACTTATTTCATGCAGCTTCCAGCAGATCAAGATCGTGGAACCATTTATGTAGACTATATTTACGATGCAACGTTAAATACAAATACAATATGTAGAAAAGGAACGTTCACTATAGTTTATGACAGAATTTTACAACAAATGAGCTTTAGCGAATCTTACACAGCCACTGGCAACTCATTTTACACAGCATTAGTGAATTTTACTGCATCACTAAATGCATTAAGCTACAAAGTAGAAGTAAGTTTTACCAACACAGGATTTACTTTAGGTAGCGATAAAGACAACTTTAGGTTTACTTTGAGACACGTAGTATAATTAATGTTTGATAAAGATTATTACACTAGGTTACGAATCTGGAACCAGTTCCGGAAATCAATTGAAACCAGTCATTCACCAATTGAAGATGTGTTAGACTTTTGGCGTATGGCGCCACTTGGTAGGTTAGCAACTGATCCATATGACAGCGACACATGGCCTGATCCTTGGGAACTTTTAGATGATAATCAATACTGTGAGTTCTTACAAATTTTAGGAATATGCTATACTTTGCAGTTAACTGATCGCTTTTCGAAAAGCCGTTTCGAGATACATATAGTATTAGACGAAAAAGAAAGTAACATTATCTACCTTCTTTTCGTTGACAATCAACCAATAGGGTATTACAATAATGGAGTTATTGATAGAAAAGAAATCACACATCTTAAATGTCAAATGCACCATAAAGTCAATTTGTAAAACTAAATACCAATTATACTAAAAACAAGAACAAGGAGCTAATATGTCCAATGGTATCATGATCGTGAAGCGCAATGGCGCAAAAGAACCGCTCAACATAGACAAAATACATTTTGTAGTTGAAGAGGCGTGTAAAGGGCTCGCAGGAGTAAGCAGCAGCCAAATAGAAATGAATTCAAATTTACAGTTTTACGATGGCATGAACACCAAAGAGATTCAAGAAATATTAGTAAGAAGCGCAAACGATCTTATATCATTAGACTCACCAAACTATCAAACAGCGGCAGCACGTTTGTTAAGTTATGGTATAAACAAAGAAGTTTTTGGAAGATATGAATCTATAACATTACGTGAAATGATTGACCTAAATGTAAAGCGTGGGGTGTATGATGATGAAATTTTAGATTGGTATAATGACGAAGAAATTGAACGTATGGATAGTTACATTCATCACAAGCGTGACGAAAACTTTACCTATGCAGGTATGCGCCAAGTTGTAGACAAATACTTGTGTCAAGATAGATCAACAAATCAACTTTTTGAAACTCCACAGTTTATGTATATGATGATTGCGGCAACATTATTTGCACAATATCCTAAAGAAACACGTATGCATTACGTAAGGAGATATTATGATGCGACCTCACTTTTTAGAATCAACATACCAACGCCGGTCATGGCAGGAGTGCGAACACCTATCCGCCAATTTGCAAGCTGTGTCCTTGTTGACAGCGATGATACCCTTGATAGCATTTTTGCCAGCGATATGTCTATTGGACGCTATACTGCGCAAAGAGCAGGCATTGGAATCAACGCAGGAAGAATCAGGGCAGTAAATTCAAAAATACGTGGTGGCGAAGTAGCACACACAGGTATTATACCTTTCCTTAAGAAGTTTGAATCAACTGTAAGATGTTGCACACAAAATGGTGTGCGTGGCGGATCAGCAACAACACACTTTCCTTTTTGGCATTTGGAAATAGAAGATATCCTAGTTCTTAAAAACAACAAAGGCACAGAAGATAACCGTGTTAGAAAACTTGATTATTCAATACAGTTGAATAAAACAATGTATGAAAGATTACTACAGGACGAAGATATTACGTTATTTTCTCCACAAGATGTGCCAGGACTTTATGAAGCATACTTTGGTGATGCAGACAAGTTTAAAGAAATGTATGAAATGTATGAACGCAAAACAAGCATACGCAAAAAGAAAATATCTGCTATGGAATTGTTTAGCGACCTTATAAAAGAACGTGCAGAAACAGGACGTATTTACATTATGAATGTTGACCACGCTAATTCGCACAGCTCATTCAAAGATACAGTTTATATGAGCAACCTTTGTCAAGAAATTACATTGCCAACAAAGCCTTTGAATCACATTGATGATCCAGAAGGTGAAATAGCATTGTGTATATTGAGTGCTATCAATGTTGGAGTAATTAGAGACTTGGATGATCTAGAAGAATTGTGTGACCTAGCCGTTAGAGCATTGGAAGAAATAATTGATTATCAACGTTATCCTATTCTAGCAGCAGAAAAATCAACCAAAGCAAGACGTAGTCTAGGCATAGGCTATATTGGACTTGCACATTATCTTGCTAGAAACAAAGTGCAGTTCAGTGATCCGCAAGCATGGAAACTGGTGCATGACCTTACTGAAGCGTTTCAATATTACTTACTCAAGGCAAGTAACACACTTGCAAAAGAAAGAGGCGCATGTGATTATTTTGACCGCACTAAATACAGTGATGGTATTTTACCAATTGATACATACAAGACAGATGTTGATACAATAGTGGAGAATGAATTAAACTATGATTGGGAGACTTTACGTGATGACATTCGAACCAACGGTTTACGGCACAGCACATTGTCCGCACAAATGCCTTCAGAGAGC
>CEWG01044906.1_pt1 | contig 13645 bp, 8 predicted proteins | sample 361411 | NCBI WGS metagenome assembly CEWG01 (sample SAMEA2622173, study PRJEB7988) | marine metagenome | biome: marine biome (ENVO:00000447); feature: surface water layer (ENVO:00002042); material: "saline water (ENVO:00002010), including plankton (ENVO:xxxxxxxx)" | depth 5 m | reverse complement strand
TTGAAAAACATGTCGCACTCGTACTTGACATACACCATCACTGGGTCGCTAGTGGAGAATATATACAACCCACCGACGATAGATTTTCTCGCATAGTAGACAGTTGGCGTGGAGTACGTCCTGTAATTCATTATTCTGTATCACGTGAAGATATCCTTATAGGACATAAAACAGATACCTTACCTAACATGAATGAATTACTTGAACAAGGTTTTAAAAAACAAAAGTTAAGAGCACACAGTGATTTTATGTGGAACAAGGCAGTAAATGACTGGGCATTATCATTTAACGAAACTGCTGATATAATGGTAGAATCTAAAGCAAAGAATCTTGCGTCTTTCGAATTGGCTAAATATTGTTATGAGCGAGATGAGGATTTTAGCAGAGGGTCCTATCAGTCAAGTTTTGAAACAAAAGCCTATACATTTGGTTAAGTATCCTAAAACATTTACTAATTTTAGTAAAAGTAAGAAAGAATACAGAAACAGATTATGGGATCTAGTTAAACAAAAACAATAAATACTGATATGAAACTGAATGAAATATCCGATAAACGTTGTCCTAGAACGAGGGCCATAGAATGCCATTGTTCTAAAATTACAGCAATAAACGAATCACAAGCACCTATCACAGGTAAATGTGTATTAGAACATTCAGACAAAGTCAAAGGAACAATACTGTTTAGACAGATGTCTCCAGAACAACCAACTATGATTGTTGGTAAGATAACAGGACTTACCCCAGGAAAACATGGTTTTCATGTACATGAATACGGTGATTTATCAGATGGTTGCGACAGTGCTGGTGGTCATTATAATCCAGACAATGTTAATCACGGTGGACTTAAAGAAGGCCACGTTGGTGATTTAGAAAATGTCGTAGCGGGAACAGACGGCGTAGCCGATATCACAATAATAGCAGAACATGTTGATCTATTTGGAGATAGATCAATTATAGGTCGTGCTATGGTAGTTCATGAAGATGAAGACGATTTAGGAATGGGTGGAGACGAAGAATCTAAAAAGACCGGAAACGCAGGCAAACGACTTGCTTGTGGGGTAATTACACTTACAGAATAATAGGAAAAAGTAATGATTAAATGGATTAAAAATTTATTCTCTTCTGAAAAGAAAGAAGAACCAAAAAAAACTACTAAGAAAAAGGCGCCAAAGAAAACAAAGGCTAAAATACAACCTACTAAAAAAACACGCGGGAGACCACGTAAAAAACAATAAGGAGTAAATTATGATTAATAATTTTAAATCTTGGGTATCAGATCGTTTTAAAGAAAGAACATCTTGGGACGGAGCGGCCCTTATTGCACTTGGTATAGTAGTACTGATTGCAAAACCTATTGCAGGTTTACTTGCCTATGCGGCAATTGCCTATGGAGCATGGACTATCTGGAAAAGAGGATAATATGCAATCATCAGAGGTCAGCGATGCCTTTCTAAAAACACTTGATCACGTTAAAAATGATAATGCAATGGAAGACATTGTTCGTGAGACAGTTGTAGACACTTTGAAGGGCATCTTTGACCCTGAAATATCAATTAACATATATGACTTAGGGTTGATATATGATCTTAAAATAGATGAAAACGGTAAACTGTATGTACTAATGACCTTTACAAGTGCATGGTGTCCGTTTGCAGATGAACTTTTAAAACAAGTTAAAACCCTAACTTTAGAGTGTCATGATAAGATAAATGAAGTCGAAGTTATTACTACTATGCTACCGCAATGGGGCAAAGATAAGATTAACGAAGAATATAGAGACTTTGTTGCTTTTTAAATTTTACTAATATCTATTGTACTGCCAGCAGGCATATTCCAAACTAAACGTTTTTGTACACCTTTTTTCTGTGCAAATCGCTTTGGATCACATTTTTCACAAACATGGAAATAGTTGTCAGATAGTCTTTTAGGATCTACCTTACCTTTATCACGTTTAAACTGCATTTCGCACTCGTCACATTGGAACACTGCTACCTGTTTAATGCGTTTGTAGGGGTGTATTTTACCCTTTTTACTCTTACGATAGTAATGCGTAATATTGTTATCTATCCTAATAAACATTTCTAAAGTATTTAATCGTTTACATTCGGATTATAAAATTTTAAACTAAATATTGATATGAGCATCGTAACTGTCACAGATCAAGCAAGAGAACACATGGAAAACATCATCGACCGTGAGCAAAAACCTTACGTTAAATTAAGTGTTAAAGGTGGTGGATGTGCTGGTTTTCAGTATGAATGGAAAGCAGTAGATGAAATATCAAAAGGTGACGAAGAAATAGATCTTGCAAATGGCAAGTTTTTAATAGATGGTGTGGGTCTAATGTATGTAGCAGGTACTACAATTGACTACAAAAAGGAAGTATTTGGCTCTTATATGAGTATTGTCAATCCTAATGCAACTAGTTCGTGTGGTTGCGGAGAAAGTTTCGGAGTTTAACATATGGCACGTAAAGAAGTAAACATTGGTACTACGGGTAATGACGCTACCGGTGATAGTATTAGAGTAGGTTTTGATAAAGTAAACCAAAACTTTGTTGAGATATATGCGGCATTAGGTTTAGGTGGTGGACTTAACTTTCAAAACTTAGATAATACACCAGCATCTTTAACAGCGAACAAAATTTTAGGTACAAATGCAACAGGTGATGCAGTTGTTGAAAAAATATTAGAAGGTGACGGCTTAACTATTGATAGTTCTACTGATCCAACTAAAGTTATTTTAAGAAACACAGGTACAGAAGTTGTAAGAGATACTTCACCTCAACTTGGTGGAACACTAGATGCAAACACATTTCAAATTGAAGGTCTTGCAGATCCTACAAAGGCTCAAGATGCAGTTACAAAACAATATGCTGATGCAAGATTTCTTGATGTAACTGGCGACACAGCAACAGGACAAATTTTATTACGTAATGGTAACGATCCAAGAACACCTACACTAAATGACGAAGCAGTAAACAAACAGTATGCAGATAGTAAAGTAGCAAAAGCAGGGGACGTAATGACTGGTCCTCTAGTATTAAGTTCTAATCCAAGATTTGATGATGATGGAAAAACTGCGGCAACGAAATCATATGTAGACAGTTCAAGTTTTACAAGTAAAAATAATATTTTTGTAAGCAAGACAGGTACAACAGAAGCAAAAATGAAGGCGGCAGGTGTTGATCAATCATTAATTGGTCGTTCACAATCCCGTGCATTTAATACAGTTAGAGAAGCGGCCTTTTACGCAGAAAGAATTATGAAGGGTGATATCACTCTTAAAGATAAAGGTTTATTAACTGGTGATGTATATTGGCCAGTTCCAAGCAAAAAGCCAGGACCATATACAATTAACTTGGCGGCAGATGGAACAGAAGATTTAACTAACGTTCTTGCAAATAAATTGCTTGTAGAAAACAGAAGATTTGTACAGGAAGAAACTTTAGCATTTATTGAATTTGAAATAAATGATGGTGATGATTCTGATACCTATGCAAGTAACTTTACATTTAATAGAGAAAAATGTTTTAGAGATATCGGTTTAATTATTGATGCTGTAAGTTTTGATTTAACTTATGTTGGTAATTCAAAAACAATTGATGCCGCTTTAAGTTATTGGGACGGTGCAACATCAAGAGTTGCAGGACAGCAACCACAAACAGTTGCGGCAATTAATTTTGCTAGAGATTTAATTGTTAACAACGTGTTAACTAATACTGCTTATGTGCCATCACAGAACACAAGATTTCCAAACGCACATGAATTAATTACAAAAAATGCTGAGTACGTAGCAGACGAAGTTGTTGCATATATTAATGAAAACATTGCTAACGGTACAGGAATTTATTCAGGATTCACTTATGATCCAGTCAAATGTAAAAGAGATACAAAATTAATTTTAGAAGGTGTTGCATTTGATATAAAATTTGGTGGAAACACTAAATCAAGAATCAATGCCGCAAGTTATTGGGATGGTGCAACAAGTCAAGTTGCAGGACAACAGGCACAAACAATTGATGCATTAAACTATGCAAAAAATCTTGTGCTTAACTTTATTTTAGATAACAACGCATTTACTTCAAAACAAACAGCAACACAACAATTCATTGGAAACAGTTTAGGTGAATCAGGCGCTGACGCAGTTGTAACAACATTAATGAATATGATTACAACTGTAATTAATTCAGGTTTAGGATCTTTACCTGTAGAAGAAGGAACATTCAGTAATCAAAGCGGATTTACACAGTTTATTGATACAAGTATTACAGCAGAGTCGGGTGCGGCAACTACTATTACAACATTGATGAATATTATAACAAATGTTATAACAAATGGTACAGGTGTTGCTCCAGCAAAAACAGGCGGCGAAGGTAGAGAACAAAATGTGCCACAACCTGAAATTACAATATTTGTAGAATCAGGTGTATATGAAGAAGACTTTCCGATTGTACTACCTGAAAACGTTTCATTAAAAGGTGATGAATTTAGAAGAACTATTATACAACCTAAGTTAGGTATTAGACCAGTTGCACGTTCTCAAAACATGCAATTTGAAAGAGGAGATCTTTTAAGATTTAACGGTACCTCTTTACCAAAAGAAGCAAGGTTTAGAAAACATTATGATTCACAATATTCACGTGCAGACTCAACTGGTTCACCAATTAACACAGTAGGACAAGGAACTATATCATTAAAAGATCTTGCATACCCTCCAGTCAACGGCATGTATTTTGAAAATGGTGGTGTAACTTATTATGTGAAAGGTTGGTCAAGTGATCCAGACGCAGTCGGAGATCAATCTAGATGGAGAGGAAATCTTTATTCAGATATTAATACAACTACAACAACAACACTACAGGCAACAATTAACAACAATACAGTAATTGAGTTGAAAAAATTAAATCAACATATGGATATGTTCCTATGTAACAACGCAATTATTTTAAGAAACTTAACATTACGTAGACATCAAGGTTTTGTAATGACACTTGATCCTGAAGGACAAATTTTAACCAAGTCACCATACGTGCAAACTTGTTCTTCATTCTCAGGACAAGGCGGTGGTGGACAACTTGTTGACGGTAATGCTGGTGTGCAATATGGAACAGTTGTAGATAATCCTGCATCAGGATCTACAATTACACTACAAGGTTTAGTAAGAGAAGTCCAACTTCCAACTACATTTTTATACCAAGATAGCAGACAATTTGTTTCAGGTGTAAGTGACTTTGAAAAATTTACTTACAGAGTAATTGGAGCAACTGCTCCAGTAGATGACGGACAAGGTACAGGCACTTTCAAACAAACACTAACACTTTCATCAACAACATTAATACAATCAAGACAGCGTTCTAACTTAACTGGTGATATTCCACAAGGAACAGAAATAAGAATAGAAACTGCTGGTAACAAGTCCATGACATCAAATGACTACACACAGGTCAACTCAGATGGTTTTGGTTTGATTGCCACAAACGCAGGTTTAATTGAAACAGTTTCTGTGTTTACGTATTATTGTGATACGGCTTACTGGGCAAGAAACGGTGGACAGATTAGATCATTAAACGGTTCTAATGCTTATGGACGTATTGGTATTAAAGCAGAAGGTTCTGATCCAAACGAAAATATTCAAAGCGGTTTAACATTCTTTAGACATGTTAACGCACAAGCAACAGGTTCTCCTGATCCTGACTTTACACAAATTGTAGAAGCAGACACAGTAGGCAGTGATAACACATCTGGAAACACACAGTTAGTAGTTAGAAACTTTGATTATCTTCCATTTGAAGATAGTAGATTTGAACTAACACCTTTTGCTACTAATAATGACACTACAGAATATGTAATCAATCAAATAGATCCTGTAAATGTAGATATTGCAAGTATTACATTAGGTAGTGCAACAAAAATTACAACAAGTGCAACACACAAATTTAGACATGGTTCAGTTGTACAAATTACAGGTTTAGATGGAAATGGTTTCTCAACAGGATTTGACAAAACATATTATATAGATGTAAACAGTGGTAATGGAACTACAGAATTCTTCTTATACACAGACAGCGGTTTATCATCAGGCTTTAATGCAACATCTCTTGTAGATGGTGCATACAGCGGAAGTGGTGCTACTGCTGGTTTTGGTGGTAGAGCAAAACTTAATTTAGGAAGTGCAATTAATATTGGTGTTGGAACACAGATTGCAGATGGATCTAAAATTACATTAACTGTTGGACGAAAAGTATTACTTAAAAATGTTTTAGATGCTCCAAGAGTACTTCCAAGTTCTGCAATTAGATTTTTAAATGTTGGAATTGATGCACAGGTATTTAGAATTTTAAATGTTGAAAGATTTGATGTAAGTGAACCAACAGGAACAGTTTCAAACATACAAGAACACTTATTAGATTTACGTGTACCTGCTAATTTGAACAGTGGTGTTACAACAACCATTACTACAAAAATTAGTACAATGAGAGCAACAGGACATGACTTCCTAAACATTGGTTGGGGTAACTATGCAGATTCAAATTATCCAAACAATGTGTTTGGTGCTCCTGCAGGTAAACCAGACTTTAGTGCTGTACAATCAAACGAAGCAGTAGAAGATGGTGCAGGTAGAGTATTCTATGCAAGTACAGACCAAGATGGTAACTTTAGAGTTGGACAGTTCTTCCGTGTTAACCAAGGTGATGGTTCAGTTGAACTTAATGCTAACATTGGTTTAACAAATGTTGATTCACTTAAATTTACAAAAGGAACATCAATTGACGAATTTTCAACTGATAGAAAAATGCAAGGACTATCAGATGATTCAGTTCCAACAGAAGGAACTATTGCAGAATATATTAACAGTGCTATAATAGGACAGCACGAAGACGGTGCAAACTTCCGTGAGCCAACAACAACAGGTTCACAAACAGGTGGTCAATTTGGATTGCTAAACAGAGCAGGTTACAATGGTACCAATCTTGTTTGGAATAAAATGAACGGTGAGTTGAATCTTAACAATAATAAAATTACAAACATATTCCAAGGAACAAATAACACAGATGCAATTAATAAATTATATGCAGACAATGTGTTTAGAGGAACAACTACAGATAGTGTAAGAACAGACGTTACTGCTTTCACTATGTTAAATGATAGTACACTTGATAGTGGTACTATTGATATGAACGGTAACAGAATCAAATCTCTAAGAGATCCAGTTGATGGTTCGGATGCAGTTACAAAACAATACGTTGATACACAAAATAGTATTGCTGGATTAGAAGGTGTTAGTGTAACAGGTACGCCATCTAATACAGACGTACTAATGTTTACAGGAAATAATAGTGTTGACGGACTAGGCAATCCAATTAGTGGAATGGCCAATGTTGCATTAGACACAACAACAAACAGTACAAGTGGTGCTAGAATATTTGGTGAGCCAAGTGGAACAGGATCCGATGTAAGATTTACAAGAGCAGGAAATACAATACAAATTGCACTTGCAAATGGCGCCATTAAAAATGCTGACGTAAGTGCTGAGGCAGAAATTGCACAAAGTAAATTAAACTTAAACCTTGCTTCATCAAGAACAAGTGATGTGTTAGGTGGTAGAACAGTTAATACTATTGTTCTTAATAGTCCAATACAAGTTACTACTTCAACTAATCATGATTTAAATGACGGAGAGAGTGTAACATTTAGTGGAGTAGGTGGAACTGTTGAACTTAACGGTAATACTTACTTTGTTGATGTAACAAGTCCAACACAGTTCAATCTATTTACGAATAGTGGACTTACAACACCAGTAGATGGTACAGTAGGATTTACGGCATTTGGTGCAGGTGGATTTATTATTAATAGTAGATTGTTACAAGAATCAAGTGGTGTAGCAAGTTTTGATAGCCAAGAGTTCAGTGTAACAAATGGTTGGGTAGAACTTAAAACTTCATCAGGACTAACAGATGGTGTTGGCTTAGAAAAATTAACACAACAAGCGGCTTCAAGTATTATTGGTGTACCACAAGGAAGTTCAAATGCATCAGTAACAGCATTAACACCAACACAAGCAAGAACAGTTTTAAATGTTGAAGACGGTGCAGACGTAACAGATTTTGATAACGTTAAACTTGCTGGTGCTTTAATGGCAGACGGTAGTGTTAGCATGAACAGTGCAGGAACTCCGGCACTTAATACAAATGATGTAAAACCAAGAACAACAAATATATTTGATTTAGGTGCAAGTGATAAGTTTTGGAATGATTCATATGTTACAACACACAATACAACAAATATTAAAGCGGCTACAACAGGCGGATTTACACTACAGAACGAAGCAGGTGCTACTGCATTAACAGTTAACAATACAGTAACAGATAGTACCTTTGAAGGTGGTGCAAGAAAATTAACAAACGCAAGAGATATTACTCTTACTGGTGCAGTTACAGGAAGTGTGTCATTTGATGGTACAGCAAACGCAAGTATAACAACAGTTGTAAATCACAACCACGACGGTGATTATGTAAACATTGGCGGTGATACAATGACTGGTACACTAACATCAAGAGCAATTACTCCTTCAGCAAACAATACATATAACATTGGAGGATCAGGAACAAGATACAATACAATATTTGCTACTACTTTCAATGGTACAGCAACAGCGGCACAATTTGCTGACTTGGCTGAGAATTATTTAGGTGACGAAACTTATGAACCAGGTACAGTTATTATGTTTGGTGGTGCAAATGAAGTTACACAATCAAACGAATTTATGACAACAAAAATTGCAGGAGTTGTTTCAACAAATCCAGCACACTTAATGAATTCAGAAATACAAGGTGAACATGTAGTTGCAGTTGCACTACAAGGGCGTGTTCCATGTAAGGTACAAGGAACTATTAAAAAAGGTGATATGATTGTTGCTAGTGATAATCCAGGTGTTGGTGTTGCAAACGACAATCCAAAACTAGGATCTGTAATTGGTAAAGCACTACAGGATTACGCTTCAAGTGAAGTAGGAACTATAGAAGTTGTAGTTGGACGACTGTAAATAAGGATGTAGGAAACTAATATGGCGATAAAAACTATAAACATTGGTACTAATGCAAATGACGGAACAGGTGATGATCTAAGAGCCGCGTTTGAGAAAGTAAATGATAACTTTGCAGAGTTATTAGCCGTTGGTGGTGAAACAAATACTGCATCTAATAAGGGTGTAGGTACTGGAGTTTTTCATAGTAAGATTGGTGTAGATTTACAATTTAGAACATTAAGAAACCAAGATGGCAAAATTGCTATTACTAATGATGACAATAGCATTTACTTAGACACTACTGGACTTGCTGATAATGACTTTGGTGTTGTTCAAGTAGATAACAGTGATCAAATTACAGCATCTACATCAGGTGCAGTGTTAGGAATAAAAAGTGGTAACACAAACATTACTACAACTAGAAACGGCAATGACGTTGTTATTACAGGTAACTTTGAAGTTGTAAATGATCCTACTCCACAACTAGCAGGCAATTTGAGTTTGTTAACAAATAACGTAACAGGCCCAGGTAACCTAACAGCAATTACAAGCATAGACACAACAGCATTAGACACTGATACATTATTGGTAAACACAACGTCAACGTTTACAGGAAATATGACTGCAAATGGATCAATTACAGCAAACGCTGGAGTGATTGTACCTTCTGGTCAAACTATTTCAGGAAACTTAGATGGAGGTTTCCAAGGAACAATTACAGGCCCAATAGATACAAATGAACAAACTATTAAAGGTGACGGTAATATAATAATTGATACTGCACAAATTAATATTGCAGGAACACTAGGAACACAACTAGGAGTAACATATAGAAGTCAAGAACGTCCGTTGATTGTACAGTCCGGTCCTGACTTACCAGCAGAATTTATAACAATTTCTACAAACACAACTGTACCTGCTTTTCCAGTAACTATTGAATCAGTTGTTGACAAAAGTTTAACAGGTGGACAAACTTATCAACCAGGCTTTGGTGCAATTTTAAACTTCACTGCAAATGATACAGATAATACATTATTACCTCTGGGCGGTATAGGTGGCAGAATTGTAGATGGTACAATTAATGAGATAGTTTTACTTCCAGTACAAAACGGAAGGCCAGTTAATGAACAACAGTCATTCTTTTCATTTAATTCAAGTGGAATAGCAACACTTAACGAAGTACAAATAGGCGAAGGCAATATTACAACAAATGTATCAAATAAGAATTTAACTTTAAGTGCAAACGGTTCAGGTAAAGTAGACTTTTATGGTGCTTATCAATTCCCAGGTACAATTGGTAACGCAGGAGAAGTTTTAAAAGTACCAACAAGCGGAACACTTCTTGAATGGGGTGCTGGAGGCGGCGGTGGCGGCGGATCTAGTACTTTTGTTGGATTAACAGATACTCCTCCTTCATATGCAGGTTCGGCCGCAGATGCTGGAAAGTTTTTAAGAGTTGCATCAAGCGGATCAGCAGTAGAATTTGTTACATTAACTTCAGTTGTTGACAGTACGTTTATTGACACAGCAGGTGGCTTGTTAAAAGCAGGTGGCACAATGGCAGGTAATATTGACTTAGGTACTAACAATATTACAAACGGTGGAACAATTACAACAACTAATTTGAATGCAACAACAGTTACAGCAACAAACGTAACTGGAATATTTACAGGAGATTTAAAAGGTAGTATTGTAAGTGACGATTCAACTCCAATTATTGATGGACAAAATAGAACAGGAACATTTACAACTATAAATGCGTCAACCGTAACAGCAAACTTAACAGGTAATGCAACAGGATCACATGTTGGAACTTTAGACGGAGATGTAACTGGATCAGTATTTGGAGATGATTCTACACTTTTAGTTGATGGACTAGCAAATAAAGTTTTACTTACAAACAATACTACTACAGAACTTACTGAAGGTACAAATTTATATTACACAGATACTAGAGTTGATGCAAGAGTAACACAAAGTTTTGTAAATGCATTAGGTATTACAGCAACAAGCACAGTAGGAACAGTAGATGGCGACTTAACAGGAAGTGTGTTTGCTGATGATTCTAGTTTGATTGTTGACGGCGTAAACAATGTAATTACTACAACAAAAATTACTACAACTGATACAGTTTCAACAAAAGCAGATATAGGTAATATACATATAGAAGGTACACAACTTGATGTACCATCAAATTCAAACTTTACAATCACTGCACAGGGTACAGGACATATTCATTTAGATGGAGATGTAAGAATTGACGGTGTGCTTTCACAAATTGGAAATCAAGCAGTTAGTGTAAGTGGTACTGCAACTCCTGTTACTTTAAGCACAGATGTTTATGCATCATTTGTAACTACTACATCTTGGGTGTCAGTTGGTGCAGATTTGGCCTATGCGAACTTAGGTGCAGGTAAAGAAGACGGTCAACGCAAGTTGATTAAAATGGTAAACAGAGGAACATATTCTACAAACGGGGGTGCTACAAATCCAGATAGATATCTAGTAGTAAACTTAACAATTAATGGTGCTGTATCCACTTTAAATGTTTCTCAAAATTCTGAATACGGTGCTGTAACTTTAATATGGTACAACAATAGTTGGTGGATCGAAAGCAAGTTTGATAGTTAAGGTAAATACTGGTAGAGGATAAAAAACTATGGCTAAACCAGTATGGACAACACCAGCAGGTACGTTAGGAACAGTTCAAGAAAGAACTACACAAACATTCACACTTGCGGCAACCGATACAACCAGTTATTCATTATTAAGTGGTAAACTTCCAGGTGGTTTACGATTACAAAACAATCAAATAGTTGGTACTCCATTTGAAGTTCCTGATACAACAACTTTTAAATTTGTTATCAGAGCAACTAATAGTGAAGGATCTAATGACAGAACTTTTCATATAACAGTCGAAGGAGAAGATGCTCCATTTTGGTTAACACCAGCAGGAACATTACCAATTGGACCTCAGGGTGAATTTTTTATTCTTAACAGAAGTATTGTTGATTTTCAATTAAGTGCAGATGACAGTGATCTAGGAGTAGGTGATACATTAGAATACTATCTTGATGATTTGTTCGGAGAATTACCTCCAGGAATAACTTTAAGTCCAAGCGGAAGATTGACAGGTATATTAGAAGCAGAACTTACAATTGATTATAAATCTGCAAGTAATAATTTTGATAGACAACAGTATGATCAATTTCCATATGATTATGGAGGAGGCGGTGAAGGCACTGCACCAAAATTCTTAAATAGATTTTATGAATTTTTTGTTAATGTTACAGATGGAGTAACAAGAGCAAGACGAAGATTTAGAATACTAGTTGTAAATGAACAAAACTTTAGATCAGACACACTATCTATTAGTGCTGACACACAAACATTTATTTCTAGTGCTACTTTCTTAAGAGCACCTATTTGGAAAACTACAGGTAATTTAGGTATTAAAAGAGCAAACAATTATGTTACTATTCCTTTAGAAGTTTATGATCCAAACAAATTTAGTGGCACAATTACATACGAATTAGTTAATAATGCAGATTCAAGTGCAAGTGTTTTGCCAACAGGAATGAGTGTAGATTCAACTAACGGTGTACTATTTGGTAAAGTTCCATATCAACCAGCAGTTACAGAAACATATACATTTACTATACAGGTAAAAAGAGTAGATGCAAGTACAAAAGAATCAGTAATTAACACAAGACAGTTTATTTTAAAAATACAAGGTGAAGTTGATAGCACAATTACATTTACTTCTCCTGAATTATTAGGAACATTATCACCTAACCAAACATCAACTTTACAAGTACAAGCAAAAACTATTTTAACTAATGCAGATATTAGATATAGTGTAGTAAGTGGAACATTGCCACCTGGATTAATATTAGGTGGTGGTGGTGAATTGATTGGTAAAGTCAATCAGTTTGAAACTAGTGCAGGTGCAGGAGATGGATTACTTACAATAGATTTAGCAAACTTTGGTTTGAATAGTTTTGTTTTAGATGGTGGTACAACTACTGTTGATAGACAATTTAGATTTACTGTACAAGCAAGAGATTATTATCAACAAAGTGCTGTAGAAAAACAATTTAGAATTGCAGTTACGGCAGATACATTAACACAGTACAGTAATATATTTTTACAACCGTTTTTACCTAAAACTAAAAGAGAATACTTTTATAACTTTATTACTGACAACAAAATTTTCCCAGAAAAATTATTGTATAGAAATAATGATCCAGCATTTGGCACACAAAATCAAATTAAGATGCTATTACAACACGGCATAGAAACTATTAAAATAGAAGAATATGTTCCTGCTTTGGTTAACAACTTTAGTAGAAAAACTTTCCGCTTTGGTAGTACTAAAATTGCAACTGCAAGTGACAGCAACAATAATGTGATTTATGAAGTAATATATGTAGAACTTATGGATGAATTTGAAAACCAAAAAGGCAGTGTTGGTAAAGCAGTTGATATTAGTAGCATAGGAAAAACAATTACAGTTGATACACAAAAATACAAAGTTAGTACAAACACAATATCAATCGATCAATTGATTAACAAGTTTTTATACCCTAATAGTGTTACAAATATGCAAGATAGATTA
>CEWG01066423.1_pt1 | contig 13660 bp, 20 predicted proteins | sample 361411 | NCBI WGS metagenome assembly CEWG01 (sample SAMEA2622173, study PRJEB7988) | marine metagenome | biome: marine biome (ENVO:00000447); feature: surface water layer (ENVO:00002042); material: "saline water (ENVO:00002010), including plankton (ENVO:xxxxxxxx)" | depth 5 m | reverse complement strand
AAAAAAAAATATAAGAGGGAAATAAATCCCTCTTAATATTTACCAAGTTGTTAAGAATTACTTGCAACTAATTGCATATCTTTTGCAACTTCTATGTCATGTAATTGCTTAGATTGTTGGTTGTCTAAATCTTTTTCAGCAATTTCTTTGGATTGATTTTTAATTATTGCATCAATCAACTTAGCATCAGAAATATCAAATTTCTTAGTTGCTGACTTGAAAAAATCAGTAATGACTTCATCTAAAGTTTTTTCAGTTGGTGCAACATTTAAAAGACTACCTAAACCACGTATCGTGTCAGCTTTAAAAGGTTTTTTCTTATCTTTACAATCTTTAATTTTAGCCTCTACCACTTTAACAGATTGTTCAGCGTCTTTGCCTAGTTTACGCATTGCTGATTTATGGTTAGGCGTACATTTTTTAACAACTTGGTAAAAATCCTTACCTAAACTTTTTAATTCTTGGTCGATTGCCTTAGCAACACCTTTATCAAGTTTCTTATCTTTTATCTTTTTTTCAGCAACATAAAACATATTAGAAAAATAAATAAAATCTTTATAAGTTTCTTTGATTAAGTCGCCACTTGCCTTTAAGAAGTTATTCTCTTTTTTAACTAACTTAGCAACATTTTCATAATTAACATTTATCATTTTTTTTTCTCCTATAATTAAATTAAAATGTATTAATCACCTTGCAATTGTTATGCCAAAACTTAACAACTTGGTAAGAATTTTTAACAACTTGGTAAGAATTAAACATAAACATAGTGATAATATGCAATTTACGTGCCAACTTTGATAAGTGTCAAATTATTGACAGTACGAAATATTGACGCTCCCAACTGTCAAAATATTGACAGTGATAGTAGCAAGAAGCGTGCCAAAAATGACCATAAAAAAATATATGCTCCTATTCTGCAATTTGGCATGGAATTTGTGAATGCAAGATTTATGCCAAGTTTCATAAGGAAAACTGATACAATATCAGTAACTTAACAATAAAAAATGTAATAAAATCAATAGGTTTTTCTTAACAACTTGGTAAAAATTGGAATTTTGACAAGATTAAAGATAAAAACTATCTTTTTTGAGTGTCGGCATGCCACAGCCACTCCCCCCGTACCACGTTATATGCATGTACAAATACACAGATTAGGAAAATCAAGTGTTAACCACAAGAGAAAGTGATAAAGTTTATGAAATAAGTATGCCTAATAATTAGGCAATTACATATGGTGGGTCATCATTTTAACTGTATTTGACAAATGAATGAATTTATGCTAAAACTAGGTTACAATTAAAATGTTAACATTGAAAATGTTATATACAATATAATATAAATAACATTTATAATGTGTTTTAACAATTACCTATACTAAGAACAGTAATTTCCTATACTAGTAACGGTTATTCTTATTGCAACCCTACGTAAATACATAAACCATTGACAATGAGAAAAAAATCAGTAAAACTATATACAGATAATGTGTTAAAAAACTTTTATCATGCTGTCCGTACTAATAAATTAGATAAATTACATATCCCCCACAGTGATGTCTACTACGTAAGAGCAGCAATTCATGCTCGTAGTGGCAAAAAGTTCCCTCTTCAGCATGTCGAAAGGATCATGAGAGAGATGGGGTGGAAGGATACGTAAATGTACGAGCTATTTGTGCTTGCGTGTTTAACAGCGAGTAACAATATGTGTGTAACACTAAAGGATTTGTATGGTCCTTACGATAGTCACGATAAATGTTTATCAAGAGCATATGAAATAGCAGTAGGAATGCCTACACATATGCCAAATTACTACCCTAGAAGTTACAAGTGTGTAGATATGATATGGAATAAGGAAGAAAAGACCCCAACAACATGGCAACCAAACGTAAAAAGGGTGGATTAAAAGGATTTTCTCAAAAAAGTGGAGATATGAGATCCACAAAATCGGGTGCAGGTATGACTGCCAAGGGTGTAGCCAAATATAGAAGGCAAAATCCGGGAAGTAAGTTAAAAACTGCAGTAACTGAGAAAAAACCTACAGGGAAAAGAGCTAAGAGACGTAAATCATTTTGTGCTAGAAGTGCAGGACAGATGAAAAAGTTTCCAAAGGCAGCTAAAGATCCTAATAGTAGGTTAAGACAAGCTAGAAGAAGATGGAGATGTTAACATGGCTAAAGAAAATTTAAAAAAACCAACTGCTAAACAAGTCGGAGTAAAAAAATTACCAGAAAAAGTGCGTAATAAAATGGGTTATATGAATAAAGGTGGAACAATGAAAAAATCTAAAATGATGAATAAGGGTGGGGCTGCTAAAAAGTCTAAAATGATGAATAAAGGTGGAGCTGCTAAAAAGTCTAAAATGATGTACAAAGGTGGTGCTTCAATGAAAAAATCTAAAATGATGAATAAAGGTGGTGCTTCAATGAAGAAGAAGACGAAGTACATGTCAAAAGGTGGTGCGACTAAAAAAACAAAGTACATGTCAAAAGGTGGTGCTGCGAGACGTAAGTAATGTCTTATCTTATTAGTAACGTACCTCACTTTAAATGTTGGGTACGTAAAGAGTTTACAGCCAATCATCAAAAATACCATGGTGAGTTTCTTCACGCTATAGCTTTTGCTGTTAACACTATACCTGATAGATCATTGAGCTTTCAAGTAGTCTTTACAGGTTGTGATGAAGATGAGAACATTCATGGTGGTGCTATGTGGGCAAGAATGCCAATACAAGCACTTGTAGCTGACATACCAGTTGATGAATGGGCAGAACCTATGGAAGATCACCTATGTCAACCGTGGGATTGTGAGGCTAGAAATCATAGCGTCATTGTTATGGATAGAGTCAGTTCATCTCCTTGGCTCTGTAAAATAGATAATAAATTCTATACTGCAAGATACATGTTCACTGTTGACTACACAGAGAGTGAAATAGCAGATGATCCAGCACAACACAAACAATCTCACGTGTTGTATCTTTTAGATGCGGGTCAGTGGACTGGGAATATCGTTGCCTTACCTAACAATAGAGTTAGAGCAACAAGTCCAGCATTATGGGTTACTGGAGAAGGTGCTCCTGACTTTGCTCCATCACAATGGCTACATTCAGCAGAGTCACATGAATCTTATCTAGACCCCCATACAACTTTTAATAACTTGTACAATGACACAACCAAAAAAAAGAAATTATAAAAAAGAATATAAGAACTACCACGGTAAACCTGAACAGATTAAAAGAAGAGATAGCAGAAATGCAGCTCGTAGAATTTTAAAAAATAAAGGGGTAAACGTTAAAGGTAGAGATGTTGCACATAAAAATGGCAATCCTAAAGATAATAGGGTTGCTAATTTAACAGTTAAGCGTGCATCACAAAATAGGTCTTTTAAAAGGACTCGTAATGCGAAAAAGAAAAACAAGAGGGCATAATGGCAAAAAAGAAATCTAAGAGCACAGTAAATAAGGCAGGAAACTATACGAAGCCTTCAATGAGAAAAGCTTTATTTAATCGCATCAAAGCAGGAGGCAAAGGTGGTGCTCCCGGACAATGGTCAGCACGTAAAGCTCAGATGTTAGCTAAACAATATAAATCAAAAGGTGGAGGCTATAGAAGCTAATGCCACATTATACTAAACCATTAAAAAAAGTAATAAAAGGATTAAAAAAAGCGTCTAAGCTTCATGCTGGTCAAGCTAAGACTTTAAGTAAAGTAATGAAAGATCAAAAGAAGGGGTATAAGAAAGTTGTCAAGAAAAAAAAGAGATCCTAAAGTTGGCACTGGAAAAAAACCTAAAGGCAGTGATCGCAGATTATACACAGATGAAAACCCAAAAGATACCGTTAGTATAAAATTTGCTACACCAACAGACGCTAGGAAGACCGTAGCAAAAGTAAAAAAGGTTAATAAACCTTACGCAAGAAAAATACAGATTTTAACAGTTATGGAGCAACGTGCTAAAGTTATGGGAAAAACAGAAGTTGTGAGCATAGCAAAAAAAGCAAAGGAAAGTTTAAAGAAAGCCAATGAACGAAAAAAGAAAAAGGTGTAAGACTTGCGAATGTTACGATTGCGATTGCGAAGAATGCTCATGCGATTGCCATCATAATGATAGAGTTCTTACTGATCTTCATGATCGAGAATCAAATAGTCAATCAGACACAAAGATTTAAAAGCATTGACAGATGCTTGTATTTCGCAGAAAAACTGCATAACCAACCCCAAATACCAACAGAGGATGGAAATAAAAGAATAACTGCATATTGTAAACCTGTAAGGAAGTAAAATGTTAGCAGAATTAGCAGCTGCAAATGCTGCCTTCGGTGTAATCAAAAGTTTCGTTTCCAACGGAAAGGAACTAGCTAGTTGTGGCAAACAAATTTCTGATTTTGTTTTCGCTAAAGAAAAAATAGAAAAGGAGGTTAATAAACAAAAAGCTAAAGGAGTTGGAGGTGGAGATTTAGAAGAGTTCATGGCTCTAGAGGAGCTAAGACAAAAAGAAGAAGAACTCAAACAAATAATGATATATGTGGGTAGACCGGGATTATGGGCAGATTGGCAGAAGTTTCAAGCTCAAGCAAGAAAAGCTAGAAGAGAACAAGAAAGATTAGATCAGAAAAGAAAAGAAGAGATTATGACAGTGGTACAATGGGTTGTTGGAGTCTCTTTAGCCTTTACAGGATTCGTAGCTGTGATATACTATGCTGCAAAGTGGGCAGGTAAAATATGATACAGTGGATATTAAAATTATTTCAAAAACAAGGTGATTTATCAAAGCATAGACTTCATACAACTAAGTATGAAGATTTGTGTATGTAAGAGGACATTATGGCATTAGCAAAATCTCAAAGGAGTTTGAAAGCGTGGGGTAAACAGAAGTGGAGAACTAAATCAGGTAAACCTAGTACACAAGGACCAAAAGCAACTGGTGAACGTTATTTACCTTCAGCGGCAATTAAGGCTCTTTCTGCCAGTGAATATGCCGCCTCTTCGGCTGCTAAACGAAAAGCAAAACGAGCAGGTAAACAGGTGGCTAAACAACCCAAAAAGATTGCAAAGAAAACATCAAGATTTCGTAAATTTAGTTAAAGCGAAAGAATTAGCAAAAGCACGAAGATTACAGGAAAATATAGATAATGATACAAGCATTGATAGGACCAATAGCAAATCTCGCAGGAACGTGGTTTCAAAACAAACTAGAAAAAACAAAGGCAGAAGGTAAGGCAAAAGTAGCAGAAGCAAAAGCTAGAGCAACTGTAGCTGAGAAAGTGGCTTCAGGTAAAATAGAGTGGGAAGGCAAAATGGCTGATGCTACAAATGATTCGTGGAAAGACGAATTTGCTTTAGTTGTGCTGTTAGCACCTGCGATACTTGTTTTTATTCCGGGAATGAGAGAGTATGTTCAAAAAGGATTTGAAGTGTTGGCTACGTTACCTGATTGGTATCAATACCTATTGTATATAGCTATATCTGCATCATTTGGTATCAAAGGTGTAGGTCAAGCAGCTAAAATGTTGAAACGCAAATGAACCTCAAAACCTTGACATTTTTAAAGCTATCTGATATAACAAGTAGAATATCTGTATATTTTTGGCATAAGCACGTAAAAGAAATACGTAAGCAACAGTACGAGCAAGGACTCAGACCATGAACATAGATAAATTAAGAGAAGAAGTCACTTTTGACGAGGGCGTGAAATATGAAACATACCATTGCAGTGAAGGGCATTTGACCGGGGGCATCGGACATTTGATTACTGAATGGGATGAAGATTATTATGACAAACCTATAGGAACTTCTATACCAAAAGAAAAAGTCAATGAGTGGTTTGCAAAAGATATAGAAGTATCTATTAACGATTGCAAAGATTTGTTTAATAATTTTGAGGTCTTACCTGAAGATGTACAAAGAGTATTGGCAAATATGTCTTTTCAATTAGGTAGACCAAGATTAGGCAAATTTAAAAAAATGATTGCTGCAGTAGAGGTACAAGACTTTGCTGAAATGGCAAATCAAATGGAAGATTCAAGATGGTTTAGACAGACCCCTAAAAGGGCACAACGTTTAATTGAAAGAGTAATTAGACATGGAGTACCTTCATGAAGAAAAGAGAATTAACAGATAGACAAAAAAAGTTTTTAGAAGTTTTATTTGAAGAAGCCAATGGCGATCCAGTAAAAGCAAAAATGATTGCAGGATACTCAGAGCATTCTTCTACATCTTCTATTGTGGCTACAATGAAAGATGAAATCATGGATGCTACACAACTTTACATGAGTAGAAATGCACCTAAGGCGGCAGTGGCTATGGTTAGTGGTATAGATGATCCAACACAGTTAGGTATTAGAGATAGATTGGGTGCAGCAAAAGAATTACTTGATAGAGTAGGTTTAATTAAAACTGAGAAAGTACAAGTCGAAGCATCAGGTGGAGTGATGCTATTGCCACCAAAGAAGAAGTAATGAACAGAAGTTTAGGAAAGTGGAAGTTACCACAACCAACAGATTTAAAAGACGAAGAAGAAAAAGAGTGGATACAGATACCACGAATAGCAAGAACAGTACCCTTTGGCTACGCAATAAATGAAGAGGACTCTGAATTGCTTGATCCTGTGCCTTATGAGTTAGAGGCTTTAGAATTAGCTAGAAAACACGTAAAACAATTTTCTTATCGTGAAGTAGCTAATTGGCTAACAACTAAAACAGGAAGAGATATATCTCACGTAGGATTAAGAAAAAGATTAATGCATGAGCAACAACGTAAGAACAAGGCTAGAACTCTTAGAAAATGGTCCGAGTACGCCCAGAAAGCAATCGAAAAAGCGAAAACCATCGAAGAAAGTAGAATCGGAGCAAAAGCCTAGAGTTATAGAAGATATTGAAAGCATGCCTGTTGAAGAACAGAATGTTGTTTTCAAACCAAACGAAGGACCTCAAACAGAGTTTCTTGCTTCTCCTGAAAGAGAAGTTCTCTATGGGGGTTCTGCAGGTGGTGGTAAGTCGTATGCTATGTTAGCAGACCCACTACGATATATGAGCCATCCACAATTTAGTGGATTGCTACTAAGACATACGACAGAAGAACTAAGGGAACTTGTTTGGAAGTCAAGAGAATTATACCCTTTAATATACAAAGGTATAAAGTGGTCAGAAAGAAAGATGCAATGGGTAGCTCCATCAGGTGCAAGACTATGGATGTCCTACCTAGACCGTGACGATGATGTATTAAGATATCAAGGTTTAGCTTTTAGTTGGATAGGCTTTGACGAATTAACTCAATGGGCAACACCATTTGCGTGGAACTACATGAGATCAAGACTCCGTTCTACTGCTCCTGATTTACCAGTGTATATGAGGGCAACAACAAACCCCGGAGGTCCGGGTCATCAGTGGGTTAAGAAGATGTTTATTGACCCAGCACCATATGGGAGATCATTTGATGCCACAAACATTGAGACAGGAAAAGTTCTTAAATATCCTGACGGACACGAGAAGGCAGGTGAAGCATTATTTAAAAGAAGATTCATACCTGCTAGACTATCTGATAATCCATATTTATCAAGTCAAGGAGACTACGAAGCGATGCTTCTTTCCTTACCTGAACACCAACGTAAACAGTTGCTTGAAGGTGATTGGGATATTAAAGAAGGTGCTGCTTTCACTGAGTTTAATAGGGATGTGCATGTTGTTGAACCTTTTAACATTCCAAGAAATTGGGTTAAGTTTCGTGCATGTGATTATGGTTATGGGTCTTATAGTGCTGTGTTGTGGTTTGCTGTTTCTCCAGATGAGCAACTTATACTATATAGAGAGTTATACGTTTCTAAAGTCCTTGCCACAGATTTGGCAGAAATGGTACTAGACTTAGAGCAAGAAGATGGTAATATAAAGTATGGTGTACTTGACAGTTCTCTTTGGCATAAACGTGGCGATACTGGTCCTTCGCTTGCTGAACAAATGATTATGAGAGGATGTCGTTGGAGACCATCAGACAGAAGTAAAGGTAGTCGTGTGGCTGGTAAAAACGAAATACATAGAAGACTACAGATAGACGAGTTTACAGAAAAACCTAGAATGGTATTTTTTAATAATTGCACTGAGACTATAGCTCAGATACCTGCAATACCTCTTGATAAAAAGAATCCTGAAGATGTGGATACAAGAGCAGAAGATCATATCTATGATGCATTAAGATATGGTGTAATGACTAGACCTAGATTTAGTATATTTGATTATGATCCTATGGGTGTACCAAAACAAAATATGCCCGTAGCTGACGCAACGTTTGGATATTAATATGGCAGAAGAAGACATTCCTATGGAGGCAGAATCAGTATCTTTAGAAGATAGTGAGGATACAACAAAAACTGATGAGGGAACAAATAATATGATCCCATTCATCATGGGTAAGTATTATAAAGCTGATGACTACCGAGATCAAGATGAACAGAGATGGTTGAAAGCGTACCGAAACTATAGAGGGCTCTATGGTTCAGATATACAATTTACTGAGGCAGAAAAATCTAGAGTTTTTATAAAAGTAACAAAGACAAAAACATTAGCAGCCTATGGTCAGATTGTTGATGTTTTATTTGCAAATAATAAATTTCCGTTGAGTATAGAGCCAACGGAGTTACCAGAAGGAGTAGCAAAAGATGTTTCATTCGATCCTAAAGAACCTGAAGGAATGGGCAGTAATCTCATGGAATCGCCTTATGGATTTCGTGGCGATGGCATGGATTTACCTAAGGGAGCAACTGAGAAGAGTTTACAAGAAAGGCTTGGTCCTTTGCAAGAAAAGTTGTCAGAAGTTGACAATCTTAAAGAAGAAGTTGGTAAAACGCCTACAGCGATAACATTTAGTCCTGCCATGATCGCAGCTAAATCTATGGAAAAGAAGATCATGGATCAGCTTGAAGAATCAGGAGCTAACAAACATTTAAGAAGCACAGCATTTGAGATGTCTTTATTTGGAACTGGGGTCATGAAAGGACCTTTTGCAACAGACAAAGAATATCCTAATTGGGGTGAAGATGGTGAATACGATCCAGTATTTAAAACTATACCTCAAGTGTCTCATGTATCTGTATGGAACTTTTATCCTGATCCTGATGCAACAAACATGGATGACGCTCAGTATGTAATTGAAAGACATAAGATGTCTAGATCACAATTAAGAGCGTTAAAAAAGAGACCTCATTTTAGAGAGCAAGTTATAGAAGAGGCTATAGCTGCTGGAGAGAACTACGTAAAGAAATCTTGGGAAGACGATCTCTCTGATTACGTATCTGAACATGACATCGAAAGATATGAAGTACTAGAGTATTGGGGTAATTGTGATGTTGATATGTTAGTAGAACAAGACATCGAAATACCAAAAGAGTTTGAAGCTCTAGACGAAATACAAATAAATGCATGGGTATGTAACGGTAAACTTTTAAGAATGGTTATTAATCCATTTAAACCGGCAAGAATACCTTATGTAGCTGCACCATATGAACTAAATCCATATTCATTCTTTGGTGTAGGTATAGCAGAGAACATGGATGATACACAGACATTGATGAATGGCTTTATGAGAATGGCTGTTGATAATGCTGTATTATCAGGTAATCTTCTTATAGAAGTCGATGAAACAAACTTAGTGCCGGGTCAAGACTTATCTGTGTATCCGGGAAAGGTATTCAGAAGACAAGGAGGTGCTCCGGGACAAGCTATTTTTGGAACAAAGTTTCCTAATGTGGCTGGAGAGAACTTACAGTTGTTTGATAAGGCTAGACAATTAGCAGATGAAAGTACGGGTTTACCTTCTTTTGCTCATGGTCAAACAGGTATATCAGGGGTAGGCAGAACTGCTTCAGGTATATCTATGCTGATGAACGCTGCAAGTGGAAGTATAAAAACTGTTATTAAGAATGTAGATGACTATTTATTAAAACCTTTAGGTGAAGGCTTATTTAAATTTAATATGCAGTTTGATTATGATCCTCAAATAAAAGGTGACTTAGAAGTAAAAGCTAGAGGCACAGAAAGTCTTATGGCTAACGAAGTTAGATCACAGAGACTTATGCAATTCTTACAAGTATCTTCTAATCAAGCACTTGCACCATTTGCAAAATTCCAATATGTTATCCGTGAGATAGCTAAAGCTATGGATTTAGACCCTGACAAAGTTACAAACAATATGGATGAAGCTGCCTTACAAGCAGAGTTAATGAAAGGATTTCAAGGACCCCAACAAGCTCAAGGTGCTCCAGCAGGAACAGACCCTAGTGATCCAACAGGAGCGGGTGGAGGAACAATAGGTACGGGAGTAGCACCAACACCACAAGAGCAAGGATTTACAGGAAGAGATCAAAGTGGAGAACAAGCAAATACTCAGCCAACTCAAGGCGTTGGTCAACAACCCCAAGGTAATCCAACCGTTCAATGATTACTTGGATTATAAGATTAGTGAACAACATAAAATTATGGAACAATCTGAAGACTTAATTACATTACATAGAGCACAAGGATATATAATGGCATTAAAAAGATTAAAGATGTTACGAGATGAGGTAAATGCAAAATAGTTTAAATGATCAGATGGATACTTTGTTTAAGCCTAGTAATGTTCAAACTTTAGATGAAACAGTAGATGATTTTAAAGAAATAGGTACAGGTGTTCTAACAGGAACGATAGCTATTCCTTCTGATATTGTAACAGGTGCAGAGATGGCTAATACTTTTTTAGCTGACTACACTAACAATCCTATGGCTATGTTATTAAAAGATAACTTACAGACATTAGAAAAACAATATGGCAGAGGAGCATTTGATAAAGGGTTTGAAGAAATAACAGGAATAAAATCAGATGTAGCAAATCCAAATCAACTTGTAGGAGAAATACTTTCGCCAACAGGAGCTTTTCTAACGCCTTTAAAATTAACAAAAAAGTTATCTGATACTGCATCGGGTATATATGATACGATAAAAAATACATTATCTAAGAGTGACTTTGTAAAAAGTGATTTAGTTACAGAGGGTGGTTATGCTGATCCTATAATGAACATACCTAGAAAAGATGTAGACATAAATAAACCAAAGATAGATTTTAATATAGTTGGAGAAAATACATTTATAGGAAGAGATAGAGCAGATAAGTATAGAGAGGCAGAATATAAAGCGTTAGTAGAATCTGGTACTGCTAAAAGAGAGCAAGTTCCTAGTGATCCTACAGGAATAAAAGATCGTAATACTAGAGAAGCTATATCTAAAAAAAATTATGATATGCTGACACTACCTCAAAAACAAAAATTATACCAAGAGACAGGGGTATATAGAGGGGTTGACGGAAAACTTAGATACGCTTTAGACACAAAAGAAGCCACACTAAAAATTGAAAATTTTAAAAGAGACGGAGATACTTTGTTAGTTGAGAGTCTTCCAACAAATACTAAGTTAAAAGATATTTTAAATTATGAAGATTTATTTAATTCATATCAATTGCCAATAAAAATTGATGGTTTTGAATTTGGTTCTATGAGAGATATTAAAATAGAAGTAGTTCCTGCAAAAGAATTAAAAAATAAAACAGCGGCAAGTTATAATCCATACACAGATACAATTAGAATATCTTCAAATACTTCAGATAATATACTAACTGACGTAATGCACGAAGTTCAACACGCAGTTCAGTTTAGAGAGGGTTTTGATTCTGGATCAAGTGTAGCTGCTGAAATAAAAAAAATATCTCCTGATGTATTTAATAACAAAAATCAAATCGTAGGAGGCTATAGACATGACAGCGTATTACTAAAAAGAAAACAGAGAAACGAATTAAATGAATTATTTAATAATTTTAATGACACAACTAAAGATATTTTAAGTAATACTTATTTTTTAAATTTTAAAAATTTAACAGGTGAGGCTAAGACTCTATTAAAACAAAAGTATAAAAATTTAAATGAAGAAGAATTAGGTTTTCTTGCAGACGCAATATCATCTGATCCAAAAGAAAAAATAAAACAATTAAAAACGGGTATAGAGGATATGACAACTACTCTAGCCAAAAGAGAAAAAGAAAGTTATTTAAAATATGGTGATTTATTTTTAAAAGTTGACCCTATGGAAGATATGGGTAAGTTTAGTTTTAGTGATGCTAACATAATAAATCTATTAGCTGATTTTAAACCTTTTAAAGAATACATGAAAAAAAGAATAGACAATTTAGTAGAAGAAGAAAAGTTAAATAAAATATATGATAAGGCTGAGACAGCATACTATGGAAAGGCTGGAGAGGTAGAAGCTAGATTTGCAGAGACTAGAAAGAACTTTGTTAATCTTATACCTGAAGAAGAACAATTTTACAAATCAGTAGGAACTAATATTCCTTTAGACACAAGAGCTAGAAGAATAGATACTATGGCAAAAGAGGGTAAATAATATGACTGAAGTAATGGACATGTCAAAACTAATAGCTGCGGCTAAAGAAAAGGGTCTTAGCGAAGAAGAGTTTAGAGCTTTACTACCTTTGATGATTGAAGCTCAAGATTTAATAAATAAAGATAGAATGAAAAAAGCCAAAGGTGGAGATATAGGACAACAAATGGAGATGTTCCAAGACGGTGGTCTAAAAGATGAAGGTGGAACAAAAGACCCTGTATCAGGCAATGATGTACCTCCGGGAGCTACGCAAGAAGAAGTAAGAGACGATATCCCAGCACAATTAAGTGAAGGGGAGTTTGTATTTCCAGCAGATGTTGTAAGATATATTGGTTTAGAGAAGTTAATGACCATGAGACAAGAAGCAAAGATGGGTCTCAAGATGATGGATAAGATGGGTCAGATGGGTAACTCAGAAGAAGCAACCATGCCGGATGATATGCCATTTAGTATAATAGACATTGAAATAGCTGAAGATGATGACGAAGAAGAAGATAAAGATAAAACAATAAAAGCTAATACAGGAACTTATGTACCACCTGCAATAGCAGAACCTGCCCAATCATTTAGATATGCTCCAACAACAAATCAACCAAAAAAAGAAGGAAGAGCAACCTTTGCTAGTCTAATGGGAGATGTAGGAGGTCCTGACGAGTATAGAACATTTATAAATGATCAAGGAGTAGAGATACAAGTTCCATATAAGAACGATGAGTTATTTACTGGATTTACTGTTCCTGAAGGATTTTACCCAAAGACAGAAGAAGTTAAATCTGAAAGAGTTACAAGTACAAAAGTAGATACAGCAAAAGTAGACCCCGAAGTTTCTGATGGTGATGATGGAGATGACTTTGCTACATTGGGTGGAGCAAGGGTAGATGTAGGAGGCAGAGAGTTTGCTTTAGGCTATAATTTTGATGGTTCTATTACATTAACTGATCCAAAAACAAAAGAATCTCAAACATATGCTAAAGACAATCCAATAACGCAAGATGTTAAAGCTGTAACAACTAATCAAATAGTTGAACTAGGTAGAGTGTTGCCTGCAGGAATGACAACAACTGCAATAAACAAAGGATTACAAAAAATTGGAATTAATGTACCGGGAAATACTAAGCTAGATGATATTAAACAAAAGGCTATAGATGCTAAAAACAGATTAGATAATACTTTTTCTTTAGTTGGCACAGACCCAAGTTCAATAGCAGGAAAAGATATGAAAGGTATACAAGAAGGATTACAACGT
>CEWG01219209.1_pt1 | contig 13684 bp, 15 predicted proteins | sample 361411 | NCBI WGS metagenome assembly CEWG01 (sample SAMEA2622173, study PRJEB7988) | marine metagenome | biome: marine biome (ENVO:00000447); feature: surface water layer (ENVO:00002042); material: "saline water (ENVO:00002010), including plankton (ENVO:xxxxxxxx)" | depth 5 m | reverse complement strand
GTTTGATAGCCTACTGCAGTATTCTGAGATCCTGCTTGGTTACCAGCAAGAACAGCATATCCAAAAGCAGTATTCGTAGAAACTGCACTACCACCTCTACCAATTGTGATTGGAACAGAATCAGTTCCACGAATTGTAATATCATGATTATCAAAGTTGGGAGCACCCTCTACAAGTAATGTATCGGTACTAGCATTACCTAATATTACATTTCCATTAACTGTTAGAGCATGATTAATAGTGGTGGTACCAGTTGTAGCACCAATTTTAATTGTTGTAGCTGCACCACCAAAGTCGATGTCCAATGCAGAAGTATTGATAAGGTCAAATGCATTACTTGAGGTTAAAATACTATCAACAATAGTTGGGTTAGTATCAAACATCAACTTACCAGATCCAGATTTATCTTGAATCTTACCAGACAACTGAGTTGATGTTGTTAAAGCAAACTGTCCTAGATGATATGAACTATATGCAACCTTAGCACCAGAACCACCACCATTATCAAAGTTTACATTGACACTTCCACCAGCATCAGCAGCATTAAATGTAATAGAGCTATTAACAGTTAATGTTTTTAAATCTGCCATGTCAAGAGTAGAGGCAGACGTAGAGGCAATTGCTAGTCCGTTATAAGTTGTTGCTGAAGCAGAACCCAGAATTGGGTTAGTCATAGTTGGAGATGTTAGAGTCTTGTTAGTAAGAGTCTGTGTGTCATCCTCTGTTACAAATCTCTTTGCAACTGATCCATCATAAGATCTCCAGTATGTACCAGCTTCATACCATTCAATTCTATTAAAACTTTGAACTCCACCTTGATTATCAGTAGTTCTGTTAACTTGAAGACCTGCATCAGTACCAGTAAGACTATTACCTTTTCTAAGTTCAATAACGTTATCTTCTACAATTAAAGTTGTTGTTTCTAAAACTGTTTGAGTACCCTGTACAAGTAAATCACCGTTAATTGTTACAGAACTTCCATCATCAGTGATACTACCATTCGCGAATTGAGCATTTGCCTGATCCCATACAGGAATTCTATTATCAATTAAGTTACTTCCATTCTTAATGGAAAATTGATTACCACTAAGATTAATACCAACCCCAGCACTGAAAGATGCACCAGTATCAGTGTTTTCAGATTCAATCTCAATTTCAATTTCACCATTCTGTAGAGTGGTTTGAGTGATAGTTGTAGCACCTGCTTGTTTGAATCTAAAGTTACCTGATGCCATTGCTTGTACACCAGAGGCAAGTTGAGTAACAGTATTGGTATCAGTGCTATCAATCTCAATTGTATTTCCAGTCTGAGATACTGCTACGTTTCCTCCAAGAGCTGATCCACCTACAAAAGTTACATCACCAGAAACAAACGTACCAGTTCCTCCTCCTTTTGCTCTAGTGATAGTGTCCGTTGAATTAATCTCGATTGTAGGATCGCCTTGTGCATCAGTTGCCTGATTTAATGTAACTGTGGTTCCTGCTAGGAAAGTAAAGTTTCCAGCAGCTGCGGAGAAACCACTGGTTTTAATTGTTGTAATTGTGTCATCATTTCTAGTATTAATTTCAATCGTCTTATTTGCTGTGTCTTGAGATATCGTAGCACCACCAGTTCCTTTGATGATCATTGCACCAGATTGTGCAGTACCACCAGTAAATGATTGAAGAGTTGTTATCGTATCATTATCAACAACGTGTCCAGAAAGAGTAATATTATCTCCAGTTCTATCTACCAATAATGTTAAGGCATTTGATCCACTTGGAAGTGAGGTTGGAGCACTAACTCCAAGAACTACACTAGTAGTACCAGAACCATTATCAGTTAATACTATGTTTTTTTGACTAGCACTCTGTCCATCAGAGGCACCTAGTGAATAGGTGGTATTGTTATCTGGAGTTATTACAGATCCACCGAGAGCAATAGGTGTTCCATTAACACTAATGCTTGCATTTACTAGAGCATTGTTTGGGATATTGGATAAAGTATTGACAGATCCATCAAGAATGGTTTGCTCAAGTGTTTTATTAGTTAAGGTTTGTGTTTGGGTAAGATAAACATCGCCAGGATTGTCCCAAAATACTGCTGTCCCATCACTGGTAAGATATTTACCAGAACCATTATCTCCATTGACAACAATACCATTGCCAGTAAGATCTAGATTGTCACCCGATACAATTTCTTCTATCTTCTTTGATACCGAGTTAACAATTAACGGAAAACGATCAGCCATTTAACTTCCCAATGGATACTAGTGCTCAGGTTTATTTATGTCTTAAGTAATAATGATCTGTCCTTGCATACTAGTCCAGTGTATTGAACAAACATAATAGTATGTTCCTGGCGTCACACCAGTAGTATCCCAAGTTAGATTTGATGACTGCTGTCCATTATTAGTAATTGTCCCAGTGGTGACTGCATTGGATCCTCCTGAGCTAGGTGTTGTTTTAATCCAGAACGGATGAGTTCCAGAAATATTGAAAGATAATACTAAAGTATCTCCTTGATTAATATTGATTGTTGGATCTGCTGCACTAACATGAGTCGTTGCTCTATCAGAACCATTGAAGACGTAACTTGAACCAAAAGTATTGGTAACAGCTAGAGTAAGTGTTTTAGGTACTGCTTTAGGTTGTGGTCTATTAAATATTGACTTTCTAGGGTAAGTAAGACCCACATCTCTAGCAGTAACTGGTTCTGAAATCATCCCTGTTATATTCTCTCTAGGATTTTTGGCGTGTAGATATATGTTTGGACTACCTTTTTGGCACGTATCATCAGCAAATGTTCCAGTAGTGCTTGGTGCAGTGTTAACAGTAAGAGTTCCTACCATACTACTATGAAAACCACATTGATATACATATGATCCTGCTGTATTTGGTGTCCATGATACTGTTGCAGTTCCTGTAGAACCTTGTCCTGATGCTGCAGGAGTGCTTACATCAGGACCTAGACTAAAATTTCTAATACGGAATGGATGATTGCTCGCAACGTTTGATAAATTAAAATTGATCGTATCACCCACATTTATCGTGACTGTTGGTTCTGTGCCAGAGACAGATCCATTTCTATCCGTTCCACTTAAAACATATGAGAAACCAGAGTTTTGTGTTGTTATATTGAATGTTGATGGAGAACCTCCAGAACTACCCCCAACATCAAAAGTCATATCGTTAGTTATGCTATGATTTTTTATGTAAAGTTTTGCACTGTCTTGTGTAAATCTTTCTTTACCAGTAGCTAAGCATGCTAACACACCTGCTACCTGTGGTGACGCCATACTAGTTCCAGAGATAGGATAAAAATAGTTTGGTGCACCATACTTACTATCAGAAAATCCAGATGTACCATACGCAGAAAGAATATTTGATCCTGGTGCAAAAATATCAATCGCACCACCAAAATTAGAAAAACTAGATCTTCTAAAATCTCTTCTATTACTTAGAGATCCAACTATAATTGTGTTACCAGAATTAGCTGGTGATGCTCCTCTGTTATAAAAGAATGATCCAAATCCTGAGATGTTTACCTCATTATTATAATCGGGATCCCCATCACGAACCATATGAAGATTAGAATTGCCTGCGGATGAAACAACAACGATACCTTCAGAAATAGCATCCTCAACATCAGCATTGGTAGCTGCATTAGTTGCAGGAAATTTCATTTTATTAGATGCAAACCCAAAATCTTGTTCTAGTCCTGCAAATGTCCACCCAGAAGGATTAGGATTTGATGAACTGTATGTTGTTCCTCTGTAAGTTACCGATGTAAAATCAGAAAGATTAAATGATGACCTCTCAAATAGATCAGAAAAATCATAGACAGAACCCCAACTATGATTTGTAATGGTTGGATTCTTAATACCTGTATCAGGATTTATTGGTTTGCTTCTATGAAAAGCTCTAAGATAATCAAAAATTAATAGTGTAGGAACTTTGGTACCAGTGCCTGCATCATTACTCAAAACCTGCAAACTATAAATATTTGCCTCTCTTGCCCACCCATAGTGTTGTCCTGCCACTGTTCCAGCAACGTGTGTGCCATGACTCTCAGTGTTCACAGAGTTTGAAAAATAGTTTGGGTATGATCCTGTAGGCAATGTTTGACCATCATCATCAAGAGTTCCTACAAGAGTATTCAATTGTGTATACCAATCATATTGTATAAATCTTGTTTGACCTGTAGTAGGACTTAACCACTCATCACAGTCATATGATACTGGATCATCACAGATAACCACATCCACATGCTTACCATCATTAAAAACATCTATTGCTGGTGATGCTATAACCTGTTCATAGCTTGCACCTTCACTGATAAGACCAAAATTTCCTTTATCTCTGTTAACTACATCACCTGCAGTATGTAACAATCCCCATTGAGTATCGTTAGCATCAACAAAGAAACCTCCTTGTGTATCATCTTTCCAGTAAAAACCAGAATGGGTGAGAGTATATGTATTATAATTTATTGCATCTCTTACAATAGATATGCCACGTTCCTCTGGTGGTAGTTGCACATCCCAAACTCTAGAATCCTTACGTAATTCTTTTGCTTGTTCCTCAGTCATTTTATAATGAGTATTCCTACTCATAGGACGCTTCATTACTAGATGGAAATTATTAGATTCCATCTCATTATAAAACTGCTCTAGATCCTCATGTTTATAGAGAGTTACGATATAGACTTTCTCTGATATAGGAATCGGCCAGATCATCTTAAACCTCTAATGCAACGTAAGTAAGAGTCACCTGTAAGTTCGCTGTAGATCCACTTAAGTTTACTATCTTCGCGTAAGTAGTATTAGATCCAGTCTCGTTAAAACAAACAGTAGCAGGCGTAATTAATTGTGTTTGAGAACCAGTAGTAATAACTTCAGTTAAGACACCAGAACCAGGCGTTGGATCTGTAAATTGAGATCTACCAGCATCATTTGTTCTTGTAACAGTGCTAGTATATAACGTTACCCACGCAGCATGTGATGTCTGAATCTTCATCAATGCATATGTTGGAGGAGTCGTAAGAGAAGTATTAGATATGCCATTGTTTGCAATAGTTTGACTTACAGATACTGTAGTTCTTGTTTGTAATCCTCCAGTAAAAGCAAGAGATTTCCATTGACTAGTAGTACCATCATATGTTAGTACATCACCATTCGTGACAGTTCCAAGAGTTACATCGGAAAGACCATTTATTCCTAGTGTAGTTAAATATCCTGCACTAGCATGGTTACCCCAACCATACGCTGTATCCCAATTAGAAATATTAGTGTTAGTAATACCAGAAGCTACAGATGCACCAAATACAGGATCAGTTTCTGACGTTAGATAACCAGAAAGATCAGGTGGAGTGTAACTAAAAACACCAGTACCAGAATTATATGAAAGAGCAGCTGTTCCAACAGAATTTTGTGTAACACTAAACAATGTTCTATCTGTAGCACTCGCACCAGCTCCTGCTGCTTGCCAAGAAGATCCATTCCATGCGTATGTTATCCCTGCCACCGTATAGGTATATGACCCGTCAGTTGGTTGCCCTGCTGTTGCAGGAAAATTAATTGCCATTTCTTAAGATGCTCCTTGTGTTTTATTTATTTTACCAAGTTGTTAATGATGCTCTCTTCCATGTATTAGTAGCAACACAGATGTAAACATAACCAGAATCATATCTAATATCACCAGCACTACCAGTCGAACTAGCAGTAGCAGGAGCGTTTGAAGATAACGCTGGTGCAAGTGGTGGATTTGCATCAATCCACTGTGAACTATTAACGTCTTGATAGTAAATTTTAAGACGTCCACTGTCACTCTCCCACCAAAGATCACCAGCTGTAGGAGTACCAGCGGGAATAGTATCACTAATAGTTACATTAGCACCACCTCCACCAGCACTAGTGGTGACTGATCCATCTGCCATCAAATACTGAGATGATGTACCACCAGTTTTAATAAATGATGATGCAGTGGCACTACCAGAGACAGTAACACCAATGCTAGTAGTCTCAAGTCTTAATGCGCCTGCACCATATAGGAAAACGTTATCTGATTGGTCAACTGTTAGAAGATTATTATTAACACTACCATTTTCTATAAAGAACCCACCGTTAGCACCACCATACGCTCCTATCCAATAAGAGATATTAGGAGTACCACTTTTAATATTGATGTATGCAGCACTGTTTGCATCATATATGGATAGCTGAGTATCAGGACTAGCTGTTCCTATACCAACTCGATTTTGAGCAGAGTCAACAAAAAGAACGTCAGTGTCTACTGCTAAACCACCAACTGAGATAGAATTTGTAGTTGTATCTCCACGACCAGTAACACTATCTAAAGTATCTGTCTCTGATGTAAGGAAACTAGAGAGATCTGGTGGAGTATATGTGAATACACCAGTTCCATTATTATATGATAATGCAGGAGAACCAGCAGGATTACTAGTAACGGAGAGATTGGTGAGTGAGATACCTCCTCCACCACCACCAGTTGGTGTTTGCCATGTGACATTACCAGCTCCATCCGAGGTAAGAACATCTCCACTAGACCCGTTAGTTGTTGGATAGAGCAAACCACCAGCAGTCAATGATCCTTGTACAATATGATCAAGACGAGTGAAAGTACCTGTACCAGATATTGAAAATTCTACGTTTCCATCAACAGGGAAAAATTCAAAATTATTACCACCACCAGATCTTATGATAGATGTCCCAGAACTAGCACCAGTTCTCTTGAAATGAATCTCACTCCAAGCATTAGTTGTAGTTAAATGATTCAATACAAGTTTAGAGTTTGCAGCTTTATTGCCCTCATTTAATTCGGTAATATTATAACTACCACTTGTACTCTGTTTTAATGAAATTGCACCAGCACCACTAGATGTTGCATCCTGTAGTGTTACTTTAAACTCTCCGTCACTTGTACCACTACCGATAACTTCTGCTTTACTATTACCCTGTACTATTTCGTTTGTTTCTGTTATATAATTTGATGTCCAATTCTCCCACTTTCCTGACGTACTATTATATTTTAATAATTGATCATTTTGTGCGGTGCTTATGACTACATCAGTATGGTTTGTTATTCCATGGGAAGGAAGTGATGTTAGATAACCTGCATTTGTATGATCACCCCAACCATACGCAGCATCCCAATTCGTAATGTTTGTGGATGTAATACCTACAGCTGCAGATGCTGAGAATACTGGATCAGTCTCTGTGTAGGATGTTAGATAACCTGCAGTTGAATGATCACCCCAACCGTATGCTGTATCCCAGTTAGAAATATTAGAAGATAAAATTCCAGAAGCTGCAGATGCTGAGAATACTGGGTCAGTTTCTGATGTAAGGTATCCTGCTGACGCATGGTTACCCCAACCAAACGCAGTGTCATAGTCGCTAAGATCTGGTGGTGTGTATGTGAATACGCCACTCACACTATTATATGATAATGAGGGACTACCTGCAGTTAGAGTATTGACAGAAAGATCTCCCAATACAAAACCCTGACCAGTGCCAGAATTATCAGGAGCTGCAGTCCAATTAGATCCATCCCACTTCAGAACTTGTCCTGTCTGTGGTGCTACTGATAGATCTACATTCCCAAGTTCATCAATGGAAGATTCTGTATCTAATATCTGAACCCAAGCACCTGCATGAGCATAGTACCCATGACCCTCTCCATGCACATGGGCAAACATACCGTGGTATGTAGATGGACTTGGTAAATCACCTAGGTTAGCATAGTTGTTAGAATATAATATTTTACCAGTGGTAATAATATCTCTAGCAGTTGTTGCACCTAGTAGAAGAACAGCATCAAGATCTTGTGTCTCTGTGTATGATGTTAGATATCCTTGAGCTGCATGATTACCCCATCCATATGATGTGTCCCAATTGGTTATTTTAGCAGTAGTAACTCCTGCAGCGTCACCAAGAGACGTCAAATATCCTGCAGATGCATGGTCACCCCAACCATATGCTGTGTCCCAGTTACCAGAATTTGATACTGCAGATGTTAAAGAGGTTGTTGTTGCGTAATTAGAAAAATCTGGTGGAGTATAGGTGAACTCTCCATTTGAGGCATTAAATGACAATGATGCAGTGCCTGCAGCGTTGGTTGTAACGCTTGATAGCGGAGGTACTGTTGGTTTATTTAAAATTACTGCTACACCACTAGTGGCATTCCAATCAGAATTTACCTGTGCCGAAGGAATAGTGGGTTTATTACTTAAACTATTATAATTTCCATCAAAAGTTGCAACCCAAGCAATAGAATTGCCAGTACTGCTCAGCACCTGACCAGAAAAACCTGAGTTTCCATCTGCTTGAATGGGTTTACCAGCAGGAATATTCAGACCTTCTTTAATATCTATCGGTGCATTGTCACCGTAATTAGCAATTTCATTTGCAAGGAGTTTTGACATACTTCTAGTCCTATGGACAATTACACTTAGCTAGAAGTATTTATATTGACGTATGTTAAACCTGCCTCACTTCCAAATGAACCTGATGGAAAAGTGTTAAAAGACAAACTGTATCTATCACCATTAGTATTTACTGGTACATAGTGTGGAAGATAACTAGGAAACAATACTAGTATCTTAGGTTCTGCAGGATACTGGTATGATGTTTGATTATATTGATTGTATTTTTTATGTTCTATATGGAAGGAATAATTCCTATTATTTAAAAATGTAATTGGTGATCCTGACTTTAAAAAGAATACTCCACTGAGAATACTATTTTGATGATAGTGGTAATGATGTTCTTGTCCTATCTTAGTTCTGTTTACCCAAGACTGTGTGACATTAAGTTTCTGATCCGAACCTAAAATTTTATCAGTATACTCTTTAACACAGTATTCGATAAACTCATTGAGATTACTAAAAATATCTTTATTGAGAACAAATGAGTCTACTGACTGTGAATTGTCAATAGACCCATTGGTAGTTTCATATTCTAATCCCTTCACATAGTTAACGATGTCATCAAAATCATCGTGTGAATAGTATGCTTTCATTAACGGTGGGACAGAGAACATTACACTGAAGTTGCTCTCATAATTATGTCTCACTCTGTCAATCCTGGTTTATCATCTGTAAATGTAATGACATCATCGTTAAAAATAGATGGAACATTACTTGGAAATTCAATTATATTGTCCATAGCATCTAGATCTTTTCCTGATCTTTTACTGTTAACAGTAAAATTTGTTGCTCCAAAGGAGGTTGTTAGATCGATTTTGTAATCTGGATCATTCAACCTTTCATAGTAATCCTCAGTGTTATCACTAAAACGAATAGTGTTAGTAATTTTTTTCTTTAGATTACGGACTGATGTGAGTTGATCAAATAGATCTGTCAATAAATGATCCTCACCCTCTGCGAGAGCGTGAATCAATGCCTGACGAATAGCCTCTTCTGCTTTTTCTAAATTTGATGTAACGCTCATGATTTGTATGGTGATGTGTATGAATCGGATTTGTTAGGATATGCTGCTACTTCTGGATCTGGATCCAACCATTTGGTGTATTCAAAATCTTCCATAGCATAATCAAGTTGGGTAGAATTGTCAAGGAGATACATGTCCTTGTAACGTCCACTCCAAGTATTGTATTTTTGTATACGGTAGTCTGGAAATCCATTCGCAAGAGTTCCACACTCTATGTAACGGTATGGATACCTTTCTAGGATAACTTCTGTTTTAGCACGCATCGTCGTGGTCTCTGAGGTAGTCATAAGTTAAATCGTCGGGATTTGTTGGAACTACTAACATCTTAGCACCGTTATACTTTTTGACAAGTATTGGTGTGCCACTTTCAGCTTTGTCACAGTAGTAATCCTTGCGATCTTCAAATTCTTTTTCAGTAATTTCAATCATAATTGACAACAAATTTTCTCTTTTTGCATATACTTGATTGATTCTTGACATCCACCTAAATGAATGCCATCTAATACTAATTGTGGGAAGGTAGCACCCTCACCAAATTTTGAATAAAACTCTTCCTTCGTGTAATCTTTATCTAATTGATACACTACATGCGGTAGATCCTCATGATCAACAACTTTTACAAGTTTAATGCAATAAGGACATCCTGATTTAGAGTAAATTGTTATCATGCCTTTAGGTTTTTAAAATCTTCCTCAAAAATTGCCAAACCTGCGTCTGTCAAAACATGATTATACATTTTATCAAATACTTTTGTAGGTAAAGTAGCTACAGAAGCACCGTATAAAAAACAACGTGATACGTGATGTACGTCACGCAAACTGGCAGCAAGAACTTTTGTTTGAATTCCTTGGTTACAGTATAAATCTGCAATACCACGCACCAATTCTACACCACTAAATGAATTGTCATTAAGACGACCTACAAATGGTGAGATATATGTTGCTCCTGCCATTCCTGCAAGTGCTGCTTGTGCTACTGAGAAACAAAGGGTGACATTAGTCTTTACTCCTTGTCCAGATAATTTTTTACAAGCAATAAGACCTTCTCTAGTGAGAGGAAGTTTGATTGTAACCTCAGGTGCTATAGCAATATATTGCTGAGCATTCTCAATCATTTCACTAGCAGTATCTCCATTAACTTCTGCCGAAATGCTGTCAAAATTAAAGTCTTTTGATAACAAATTAATGAATTCATAATATGAGACACCAGACTTACGGACTAGTGTTGGGTTGGTAGTGATACCAGCTATCAAACCAGTCTCGTAACGGTCTTCAATTTCTTTGTAATCAGCAGTGTCTAGAAAAATTTGCATAAGGTTTATTATATAGTCAAAGGACTTTTTTTAATTATAATCTATATTACACTAGGTGTCAACTATCCCTCTATGTCATACTCTATTCCAATGTGTTTACACAACCTTCCTCTGTAATTCTGTCTACTCTGTGTCATCTTACCACCCAAAAGGATTGTAAGTTCCTCTATACGTTTGATGATTCTTTGTTTCCTCTCTTCATTCATTCTTCTATTTCCCAATGCCATTTGATAGATTTTATATAGTCAAATGTATCATCCATATATGTCCTATCATCATTATCATACTTCTTTTGACATAAAAAATACCTCAATTTTTCCAATGAATCAAAAGATCCTTGGTGTGTATGATTAGCGTCGTATAAATGGTACTTCATTTTTAAATTTTAATAGCGACTCAAGTAGGATTTGAACCTACGACCCACTGCTTAGAAGGCAGTTGCTCTATTCCAGACTGAGCTATTGAGTCAATCAACAAATTTTCTTTTATCAATTGTGCAATCATGTTTTGTTGTTCTTTTTCTGAATAAGATGTAGATATACTAGTGAAAGATTTGATAATCATGACTGCCAGTAATAATGATAGAAGTTTCCTTTAGGATCGCACATTGGATCATGGGATGATACACGATATCTTAGCATACGTTGTCCTTTAAAGTCTGTCCTGTCACCAATAATTTCATATGCGGAAAGCATTTTTGATGTGTCTTTTAATCTCTCAATCAAAGTCCAATCTACCACTGGATTTCCTCTCCACATACCCTCATATTGTCCAGTTGAGTAAACTACACCAGATATAGTATTTGGAAATTTAGGTGATTTTACTCTGTTTAGAATAGATACTGCAACACAGTGCTCATCCATAGTATTTGGTGCTGCCTCAACTTTAACTGCCTTGGCAAGATGAGTGTAATCAGCAGGTGTCAGTGCTAGTAGTAATTCCAGAATCAAAATAATCTTTCCTATAATAACGACCAAGGATATTTGAATTATAGTAGGCAGGAGTGCCATCTGTCAAGCTTTTTGTCAAAACTTCATGAAGAAATAATTGTTTTGTCTCCTCATAGTTCGTCTTACCCAATGTTTTATGTAAACTTAAGATCTCCCTTGAAAAGGATTCCTTACCATATAGTTTAATATCTTGTTTGAGTTCTGGACATGATCCATAATACTTTTTCCAATCACTTTCTGATGTAACTCTTCGTTTGCCACCCTTAGGTTTTCTTTTTTGGTAAAAATATTTCCTTCCGATGTATTGCTTACCTGATTCTTTATTAGTAATCCTGTAGACAAAACCGAACACGTCGCCAATATTCTCAGATAGAAAAGGGGATCCTTTAAAAATCCAAGGATTTTCATAATCAACCACTGTCCCATAAATGTACTAAAATTATTTAGGGTTCGTCAAACAACACCTCATTAATGTAATCGTTAGCCCAGTTTTCACCAAAATATTTTTCTAAAATTTTTCTAGTTTTGTCATTCTTTTTCTGTTTTTCGCAGTAAGTTAGCTGTCCTTCGTATCTTTCATCAGCTCTATTATAATTAATAGTTGCTTTCCAAACAGCACCAACAAATGCATCGAGATATTCGTTAACTACATGGCAAAATGTATCAATTTCATGACTATCATCTAGTCTTGCAAACTTACAGTAAGGTGAAAAAATTGTACCCCATGTAGGAATCTCTCTTGTATGCCTAAAACTATAATATCTACTAATATCAGCGATGTCCTCATACACTGGATGACTTATACTATCAACAGGAGATACATCTGTAATAGCAGCAGTAACAACACTCTTATTAGCTACAATATCAGCACCAAAAATAGGTAAATCAAACTCAGGATCAGGATACCAAATACAATGTAGAATATCTAGAGGTCCTAGACTAGCAATTTCTGTATGAACCTTGCGTAATCCAGTACACATGTGCATATCATTTTCTATGCTCAAGTTGCCATCTTCAGTTTCTTTATAGACTTCTTTAAATTTATCAGTAACATCTAATTTCTCTATATTAGGTAGAGATTTTTGATGACTATGAATAATATTGGCTAGGTCTTTAACTATTTGTTTTCCCATTTTTAAGCATAACTGAAGAAGAATTCTTTAATTAGATTATGAGACTTTTCCTTTCCAAATCTGTTGGACAGATATCCAGAAATAGGATCAAGTCTTATCATATACCTATCAAAATCAATATATTCTGATGTATCTGTACCTGTTGGTTTGTGCTCATCTAACATATTTTTATAATATTGTAGATATTCTGTAAAAATAGGTAGATAATTATCTACCTCATCTGGTTTACAATATCTAACAACCAGATTATCAGAGAAATGATTACCTGCCTCAAAAAATCTATATGTTCCTTCTACTTTAGGTAGATCTGGTGTATAGAATAAGTATTTTTCGACAGGATGTTGAAAGTCAAATACAATAACAACTCTTTTCTCACTCATACCCATGAGATCCATACCAAAACATGGTAAATTAGATCCTGTTTTAGGATATATTATGTTGTTATGTATGCTGCAAAATTTATCATCCCAGATATCAACTTGTCTTGACTTGATTAGATGTTCACCTTTATACAAATCAGCAGTGAGATTAACGTTTTTGTCATTAGTCCACTCAGCATGTCGCTCAACAAATTCTATATCTGGAAAAATTCTAGAAACAGTATCCTTATAATTTTTCCAAAGATCCATAATTTACCTATGCCTTTTGAAAAATTCTTTCATTGAAGTTTGATAACCAGTCTCACGATATGGAGGTTCTTTAATACCCATTATCTTTCTATAATCATTGTTCATCGCTCCTAGAAGCCATGCCTGACTCAAACTCTTTGGTCCTTCTTTCAACAATCGGGTTTGAAATTTGGAGAGACCACTCTTTCTCGCCAAATACTCCTGTCTC
>CEWG01034980.1_pt1 | contig 13688 bp, 6 predicted proteins | sample 361411 | NCBI WGS metagenome assembly CEWG01 (sample SAMEA2622173, study PRJEB7988) | marine metagenome | biome: marine biome (ENVO:00000447); feature: surface water layer (ENVO:00002042); material: "saline water (ENVO:00002010), including plankton (ENVO:xxxxxxxx)" | depth 5 m | reverse complement strand
ATTAAATCATACTCCAGTCCAGCAACTCTATTAAACTGATCTTCATAGTTTACAAATTCATAATCTTGTGTATTTTGTCTATTAACAAAAAGAAATTTGACAAGAGATCTTTTGAAAACTCTTTGATGGAGTGAGATTACAGAATTCAAGTTCATAGGTATATTATTATTTAAATCCTCATCTGTTAACATATTTAAAAAACCTAACTTAAGGTTTTTATTTATCTTTCCGCTGACTCTAATTCCCGACAAAATTTTATTTTCAATCAAATCACCATAAATATTTCTTGCCAGTCCAATCCTCCTTGAGAAAAAAGGATTCATCATTAAATCCTCACCAAAATTTGTATAAATGTCATTGTTCTCTATAAAGAATTGCCGTTTCTCAGGCATTTTAAATTCAAATCTTGTGAAATTCACAATTTCATCATCAATTTCAGCTTGAGAAAAATCTGAATTAAAAGTAACATCAAGGTTCAACTCTGATTTTAATGGAACTCGAATATCCAGACCATATTTGAGGTTATTTTCTGATTTATTTTCTGTAAAATCTTTATCAATAAAACCATTAGTAAATGGAATTAGCCATATTTTTCCTTTGGATTTGTTTAGTGGCTTTTCAAAAATTATTTCACCCATGTATGCCAGATTATAATCACTAAACTCTTGTGGAATTCTAGCCCAAGTAGTCCTTTGACTCTCCTCGGTATCGAATCTAAAGAAATTAAATCGCCAGGATTTAGAATTTTCAGGATAATTAAAAGTAGAAAGGGGGATTTTCATTTCAATTAGATAATACCCATCGTAAACTTTACCCTCTACATCAAAATTTCCATCCCATGTCCTATTAATGTCAGATCTTGAGGTACCAACACCCCCATTTGATACAAGTATATCGCTTTTTACTCCAAGCATATTTGAACCAAACATATAGGCATTATTTCCATCACTGAAAGTATCAAACAAAAAATTTACTTTATCAGAAGCGGCACCACTAAAATCCCACTTTAGGGAGGGTATTACATAATCTTTTGATTTGGAGAATGATTTACATAGCAAATAAATATTTTTGTCATCAAATAGAATTCTCACCTCGGTTGGATTATTGAATTCATCAGTCTCATTAGGAAAATGTTGCCAATTAGCATACATTTTATTTGCAGTTTTCCATGAATTCTCGTCATCAATTCCATCTATTTTAATTTCATTAGAAGAAAATTTAACATGATAATCTAATTTCTTTTGTTGAGAATTTAAATTAGTAAGTATCAATAAAAAAATAAGTAAAATCGGAGTACAAATAGGATTAAATAATGATATCAATTTAACCAAACCTGTAGATCTTACCATTAAAAAAACAAATGACTTATAGACCAAAACAATACAATTTGTTGCCTCCCTTAGTACCTGGCTTACCTAGGCCTCCACCAGCGATAATAATTAGTTGTTTTCCATTTACTTCAAAAGTCGATGGTGTGGCATAACCTCCAGCCTCTAACTGATACTCCCACATTAAACTACCATTTTTTTTATCAAAAGCACGAAAACGTTCATCCATAGTAGCACCAATAAAAATTAATCCCCCAGCAGTTGCAATTGGACCACCCATATTAAATGTACCTGTAGCAGATAGCCCCTTTTTTTCTAATTCAGGATAAGTTCCCAGTGGAACCTGCCAAATAATTTCTCCCAAGTCAAGATTAATTCCCGATAAAGTTCCCCAAGGCATATCATTAATTGGAAAACCGTTTTTTGTTTTTAATTCAGGATGACCGTTTGCTACCCATGGAATTTCAAATATTTTATTGGAATTTTCGACCTCAATAATTTCATCCTTACCAGTTTTCAGAATATAGGAGGATAGTGCATTCAATTCGTCTTCATCCAAATTTTTAAACGATGGCATAAGCCCTTTTCCATTATAGATTGATTTTTTTATTCTATTCTTATCAGCAATGGAAAAGTTATTCATTGAGGCTTTTAAACCAATATTTGAGTTATTGTGGCAGGCTGTACAATTAGTGCTAAAAAGCTGCTTTCCATAATTGTAAACAGAAACTTTTTTGCCTTGAACTAAATTAATCATTGCAAACCACTCAGCTTCATTACTACAATTAACATATATCATTCTATCATTTATATCATAAGCCGCCCCTCCCCAATCTGTTCCACCATTAAATTGAGGAAAAACCATAGTTGGCTTTACACCAGGTGGAATGAATAGCTGGCCATAGTCCATACTTTTTATAGAATCTTCAATACTTTTTTTCCCAAATCCCTCAATTTTATTAAGAGAGGATTTATCAATTTTGGTCATTCCATATATTAAATCTGGTTTCGTAAAAGGCTGGGTTTTAGAAGTAACTTCACCTGGAATATCACTTTGTGGAACAACTTTCTCTGAAATAGGGTGAATCGGATTACCTGTAAATCTATCTAAAACAAATAATTGCCCGGTTTTGGTTGGCTGTGCAATTGCATCAACTAATCTACCATTCACTTTAACCTGAACTAGGTTTGGTGGGCATGGAATATCATAATCCCAGAGATCATGGTGAACAGTTTGATAATGCCAGATTCTTTTTCCAGTGTTTGCCTCTAGTGCAATTATACAATTTCCAAAAAGATTATCACCAACTCTATTCCCCCCCCAATGGTCATATGAAGGGGACCCAGTTCCAAAAAAAACAATACCATTTTTCTGATCAAGTGTAAATCCTCCCCAACTATTAACTGTTAAATATTGGTTTTTCCAACTATCTTTAGGCCAACTATCATAACCAGTTTCACCCAATCTAGGAATTGTATTAAATGTCCATACAATATCACCTGTTAAAACATTAAAGGCTCTTATATCTCCAGGTATGGTTTTTTGATTTGCAGTATCTAATACCCTTGAACCAAGTATGAGAAGATTATTAAAAATAATCCCAGGAGTAGTTGCAGAAATAAACAAATCCTTTGTATTCCGGTCAAATCCTTTATTTAAGGTAGTTTTTCCTCCATCTCCAAAAGAATTAATTAATTTTCCAGTTAGTGCATCTAAACAATATAAAATCGACTCAGCAACAAAAAAAATCCTACCATTTAATCCATCATCATAATATGTAACTCCTCTTGTGGTTCCAGATATTTTTTTCTCTGGAAATGGGTTATACTTCCAAATTAGATTTCCACTTTCACTATCAATTGAATGTACATTAAAATCTGGACCGATAATATATATTCGATCATCAATAACTATTGGGTTACATTGAATTCCATTCCTATGATTTTGTTTTTTATCGAAAACTTCATAAGTCCATAAAAGCTTTAAGTTTTTGACGTTTGTTGTATTTACTTGATCTAAAGAGGAATATTTTGATCCTGTTGGATCACCACTGTATGATAACCAAGAAGCATATTTTTTATCACTATTTTCACATGATATAAAAATGATTAAGAAAAAAACAAATAAGGGTTTTTGGAGCGATTTAATCATTTATTTGCAATTGTTAAATAAATTTAAACTAAATCAGTGAGATGACAGAAATTAGCAACTAAATTATCTTAATTAATTTTCATAATAGTTTGGATTATAGAGCTCGTTGATTCTATTATCTAGTTGATAATAAATTTTCTTATTTGAAAATATTAAAATTTTTTTGTCCCGAACCAATTTTTTTAACAATTAAAAAGTTTTCTTTTTCAACATGATCAATAGTCTTTCCATTCATTTTTATTTTTTGATCATTAAAGTATTTTGGAAAATATATTTCAGCTTCCATATTAGAAGGAATATTAATATCCATTGAAAAAAAATTTTTGTAATCATTTATTATTGACATTGAAATCTCTCCTCTAATTGTGCTATAATTTAATTTAGCACTTTTAATATCAAAAATCTGAGGTTTTATTCTTACAATCTCAAAACCCGGCTTTATTGGCTGAATACCCATTATATGATTGGCGATTATATTCCCTGGAGCTGAACCCCAAGCATGATTCCAGTCCATGTTGGGCTTAAATTTAAAGTCCCATGCTTCAAGGGTCATTGTAGCTCCCAGATCATATATCCAATGAGCCCAACTTCTATCCCCTTTTGAGGTAAGTAATTTTAGACCATATTCTGATTGCTCACTTTTGTACAATGCATCAAAAAGGTGCTGGGCGCCGTAGGGACTGCAACTCATCCCTTTTTTTTTAATAAAAGTTATAACTTTTTCCAAATTTTTTTTTGGAATAATTCCAAATTTCAATGGAAGAAAGTTAGCATGTAATGAACTATGAATACTTCCCTCACCATCAATATAAAGTCCAGATTTTGGATTAATCAATTTTTTATTTATTGATTTTTTAACTTTTGAAGCTCGATTTTTAAAAAAATAATAATCATCTAAATATCCTAGTATTTTTGAAATTTTTGACATTATAACTAATGATTGGTAGTGATATGAATTAATTACAGTGTTAATATTTCTAAAATCAAAATCATCAGTTTCTCCTTTGATTCCATATTGCCAGGATTCTTTATTAGCATTTAGATTTTTTTGAGGCCAGTCGACAAGATCTCGAAATGTTGGGTTTTCTTTTTTTTGACGACTATATTCTATTTCACTCAAGTGAACAGCATTGAGAATCTCTTTAGTTACAAGTCCAGTTTTAGTGCTAATAAGCCCATCTTTTCTTGCAAGCTTGTGTAATGTTTTTTCTTTAAGGTCATTATAAAAGTAATTTAAAGATGAAACGTCACCTGTGTGCATATAATCCTCCCAAGCAATAATTAAAACCTGTAAAATATAATCAGTCCAATGACTAGAATATAAAATCTGAAATTCGTGAGTATATCTTGCAATTGAATAACCTCTTTCTACTGCATAATGGGTTTTTTGATTTACATACGAATCACCCTCCCTCGGAAATCTCTCCCTATTTCCATCTACATATACCCCCATGAAACTAGTGGCTTTAACTGAATGCTTAGAGAGAAGCCAAAGATCATTTAGGATTTTATTATCTGATTGAAAATAAGTGTCATAATCATTGAATTTATAGTTTACAACTATTTGCTCAATTTTGGATTCTTTAATTAAAGAGTAATCATAGTTTTGTATTTCTAGATATCTAAAAGGCAAAACTTCATTAATATATTCTGGCATATAAATTTTTCGCTCAGGCCTATTATAATGGTGGAGGGGGATTTTGATTTTATATTCATTCCATCCAGGTTTTAATTTTAAATTAACTAATTCAGATACAACATTACCCTGAGGATTTTTATCAACTGAGCCACTTTTGATTGATTCCCCAAAATATAATTTTATGATTTTATTATTTTCATTTGCAAACATTCTCAATTTTACTGAACCAAAAGCTGCTCTTCCAAAATCTATTAATGTTTTTTGATCATTAATTTTCTTTACAGATTTGAGAGGGTTAATTTTCTTTTCAACAAAATATCTACTGGTGTAGTGTTTATATAATTTTTCGCCAGTTTTGAATTTTTGACATTTTGAAAACTTAGAAATTTCTCCATCATTGGTCCAAACTTTAACCTTCCAGTAATATATTGAATTAGGTTTAAGCTCTTTTCCAGAATACCTAATATTGATTGAGTTACTACTTTCAATTTTATTTGTATCCCAAAGATCCCCTATATTTTTTTCAATGTTTTCCTTTTTTTTAGATACTATTACCCGATAAGCTTTCTGAATAATATTTTCTTCTTTTCCTAATATTTGCCATCCCAGCAGGGGTTCTTTTTTACCAATTCCTATAATTTGATAATTTTCAGGTTCTGTAACTGCATCCTCTAATTTAATGTTAATTGGATAACCATCGTTTAGAACTCTATCTGGATTTATAAGAAAATCGGTACTTAAGTTTGTTATAATTACATTTTTTTGACTATAAATAAAAATTGGTATTATTAATAAACTAGTAATATAAAGGTATTTCCAAAAAAAGAGTTTATTTTTAAAGATGCCCACTGATTAGTTTAAATTATACTTCTGCTTAAAGAAGTAAAATTTATAAAATTTTTCAATAGAAATTTTAGATGTTTAAATATTATCGAAAATAAATTTAATTTAGATTCAAATGAGTCTCAATTTTACCAGATACTGTATAGCACTTATTGGTTTAATAATAAATACTTTTTTTGGGTTTTCACAGATTAAAAATAATCCTGTAATAGATTGGGAAGTAATTACAGAGTTACCTGATGAAAATGGGATACCTAATAAAGGCCTCGCGGGGAGTTTTGCTGGAGTTAGCAATGGTGTAATGTTGATTGCAGGAGGAGCTAATTTTCAAAACAAAATGCCTTGGGATGGTGGAAAAAAATTTTTTAGTGACAAAATATATATTCTAGAAAAAAAAGGGGATAAATACAATTGGCAACCTAAAACTTTTTCACTACCAAGTCCAGTTGCATATGGATATTCTATAACGACCCCCAAAGGAGTTTTGTGTATTGGCGGCCGTAATTCTGAAAAAATATTATCAAATGTATTTTATATAAAATGGGATCCATCAAGTGAAAATATAATAATTGAGAAGCTACCATCATTACCCGTTCCTCTAGCTCATTTATCGGCCAGTATAATTGGCGAAAAAGTATATGTAGCAGGAGGTGAAAATTTAAATAAGTCCACAAATTATTTCTTTTCCTTGAATATTTCTAATGATTATTCATTAGAACAAAAATGGGTGACACTTCCATCTACTCCTGGTTTGTCAAGAGCTTTTTCAGTTTTACAATCTCAATCGAATGGAAAAGAGTATGGATTATATCTATTTTCTGGAAGATCATATGATGAGAGTGGTTTTGTAAAGATTTTATCAGATAGCTATTTTTTCAGCCCAAATAAAAATGATTGGGAATCATTGGATGAAAAAATAAATTTCCCTGTAATGGCAGGTGATTCATTTGAATCTGGTTTAGAATTTGTTTTTTTACCTTCAGGTGATTCAGGGAAAGAGTTTATGAAAATTAGATCACTCGAAGATTTAATTAATCAATTTAGTGGATTGGAAAAAACTACACTCTTAGACTCATTAAAAACTTCTCTAAGAGATAGATTAATAAATCATAAAGGCTTTTCAAAAGATATTTTAGTATATAACACGATAACAAAAACTAAATTAAAAATAGGGGAATTACCATATGGAGTAGTAACTGCTCCTGTTGTAAACTGGAATGGTGATTTCTTTATTGTTAGTGGAGAAATCAGCCCAGGTATTCGAACTCCCTCAATTTTAAGAGGTAAAATTAATAGTGTTCAGGATTCTTTTGGATTTTTAAATACTTTAGTACTGTTTGCCTATTTTGTTTTGCTACTTTTTATTGGATTTTTCTTCTCTAAAAGACAAAAAAGTACTGAAGATTATTTTAAAGGAAATGGTCGAATACCATGGTGGGCAGCAGGGTTAAGTATTTTTGGAACAGCACTCAGCGCTATTACTTTTATTGCAATTCCTGCCAAAGCATACTCTACTGACTGGTCTTACATTTGGTTAAATGCTGGAATTTTACTCGTTGCACCTTTATTAATATATTCTTTTATTCCGATTTACAGGAAATTAAATATCACCTCAGCTTACCATTATTTAGAATTAAGATTTAACGTAATTCTAAGGTTGATTGGAAGTATTTCTTTTGTTTTATTTCAAATTGGAAGAATAGCTGTTGTCTTATTTTTGCCAGCACTGGCAATTAATGTTGTAACTGAAATTAATATTTATACTTGTATTTTATCAATGGGTCTTTTAAGCCTTTTATACACATTGATGGGGGGAATTGAAGCTGTAATATGGACAGATGCAATGCAAGTTATTATTTTATTGGGAGGTGCCCTTTTAAGCGTATTTTTTATAATTTACAAAATAGATGGAGGTTTTTTTGAGATTATAAATTCTGCAATTAATTTAAATAAAATTAACACTTTTAATATGGTACTTGATTTTAGTAAACCTACTTTTTGGGTTGTTCTATTTGGGGGTTATTTTTCTTCACTTGCGACCTATGCCTGTGATCAAACAATGGTACAAAGGTATTTAACCACTGAAGATGAAAATGGAGCGGTAAAAAGTTTACTGACGAATATGTGGTTAACTATACCTGCTACACTTATATTCTTTTTTGTTGGTACTTCACTTTTCTTTTTTTTTAAACAGTATCCTGATAAAATGAATTTTTCGTTGACCAATGGAGATGCTATTTTTCCATGGTATATTGTTAAAGAGCTTCCAAATGGAGTAGTTGGACTATTAATTAGTGGGATATTGGCTGCAGCCATGTCTAGTGTTAGCAGCAGTATTAATTCCGCTGCAACCTCCTACTGTGAGGATATTCATTTTAGATTTTGGAATTCAAGAAAAAAATTAAACCTTGCCAGAATGGCAACATTATTAATAGGTATTATTGGAACATTATCCGCTTTGTTCATGGCTGAATTTGAGATAAAGTCTTTGTGGGATATTTTTCAAAAAATCCTTGGTTTAATAATTGGAAGTATGAGTGGTCTCTTTGTTTTAGGAGTTTTTTTTAAAAAAGCTAATTCAATTGGAGCATTAATTGGTTTTACAGGAAGTTTAATTTTTCAGATATACATTTCTAATTTTACTAACTTAAATTTACTATTATATACTGCTTCAGGGATGTTAATGTGCGTATTGATAGGTATTCTAGGTAGCTTTATTTTTAACAAAAAAATTAATTATGGTTAAAAAATTAAATATAAAAGGATTAATCGCTGCCACCTTCACTCCAATGACATCAGATTATTCTATTAATCTAAAGGTTATCGATAAGTACGCAAATTATCTAAAAAAAAATGGGGTTGATGGAGTATTTATTTCTGGTACAACTGGAGAAGGAGGTTTACTTGATATTGATGAGAGAAAATTAGTTCTACAAGAATGGATAAAACATAAATCTAAGGATTTTAAAATAATAAGTCACGTTGGAAGCTCCTCTTACAAATTATCTGAAGAACTTGCGACTCACTCTAAAAATTTGAAAGTAGATGGAATTTCTTCAATGGGACCGAGCTTTCTTTCTCCTAATGATACAGAATCCTTAATTGATTTTTGTAAACCGATTGCAAGAGCGGCTAAAAATATTCCCTTTTACTATTATCATATCCCTCCCGTCTCTCATGTAAAAATTGGAATGAAAAACTTTTTAGAAAAAGCATCTAAAAGGATTCCAAATTTAGTTGGTATTAAATTTTCTCATCATGATTTAATGGAATATCAGCAATGTTTAAATTTCAAAAATGGTCATTTTGAAATTTTACATGGATATGACGAAGTATTATTGGCGGGTTTATCTATAGGAGCTATAGGTGCTGTTGGAAGCACCTATAATTACATGTCATCACATTATAAAAAAATAATTAATTATTTCGATACTGGAAAGATAGAAGAGGCAAGGAAAATTCAACAATTTTCTGTTAATATGGTTGAAATTTTAAATAAATATGGAGGAGGGGTAAGAGCTGGTAAGGCAATAATGAAAATCATTGGTATTGACTGTGGACCATCCAGAGCCCCGGTCAAAATATTCTCAACTTCAGAGATTAATTCTTTAATTAGTGATCTTCAATCAGTAGGTTTTATATAGTTTTCAAAATATAATTTTGAGTGGTAAAACTTCTACTAATCAAAAATTCCTTATAATCCGGAATCACTTAACTCTATAACGATTTAATAAATCCATATTTAATTCAAAACCAATACCTGGAATGTCAGGAACTGTTACATAACCATCCTTATCAATTTTTAGCTTAGGGTAAAATAACTCTTTACGAAGCTCATCAACCTCGGGGGGATAAAATTCTAATAGCTCTCCATTAGAAACTGCTGCAACTAAAGGTAATTGTAACTCCTGACACCCATGAGGTGCAATTTTCAAACCTTTTTCTTGGGCTAGTTTGGCAACCTTTAAAGCCACATCATAACCAGGACAAATTGTTGCGTCAACATTCAACATACTTGCTCCTTTGTTTTCCATTAGGGTTTCAAAATCAGCAAGGGTGTAATAATTTTCTCCTGTAGCGATAGTTAATTTAGTAGATAAATTAAGAGTTTTATGGGCTTTAAAGTCATGAATAGCTAGAGGCTCCTCAAACCAGTAAACATTGTAATTTTCCATTTCTTTAGCATAAGATAATGCTGTGGGTAAATCAAATGCACAATTAGCGTCAACTAACAGGTCAATATTGGGACCAATAGCATTTCTGGCAGCTTCGATTCGTTTCATATCTTTGGAAATTCCAGCATTTGGATCTCCAATTTTAATTTTGACAGCAGTTGCATTTAAGTTTTCTACATTGTGAAGCAACTCTTGTTGTAATTCACTCAAGCCCTTACCTTTTGCATAATACCCCCCCGCAATATAAGCCCTTACTCTTTTTTGTTCTCCACCCAAAAGAGAGTGAATAGATTGACCCATGACTTTCCCCTTAATGTCCCAACAAGCTATCATTAGGGCTGCTAACACCTGTGTATGAAGACCTGCAGATCCAAGGATTTTGTTTTGTTTTTCTCCAAGGTTAATTGTTAAGCTTTTAGTTTCAAGGGGATTTTTACCTATTAAAAGAGTCTTATAATAATCAACATAGAGACTATAAAAGTTGTTTGGACGAACGGCTGCTGTTCCTCCATTCCATCCTATTCCCTTTATTCCTTGGTCAGTTGATATGGTAACTTTATGTAATCTTCCAGGACCGTAAAAATGCATTCCATTCCATATACCCGGCCTTTCCCATTCAAATGATTCACTCTTAATATTTGTAATTTTAATATCCATATAGTTTAATTAAATTTTAAGAAATTAAGGATTTAGGGAATTGATTGGGAATTAGGTCCCAAAGGATAGGTAGAATATAGTAGACCATAAGTGCAATTATAACAATTGAAATTAGATTTAGTAAAAACCCTTTTTTAACCATGTCTGGCATCTTCAAATAACCTGAACCAAAGACAATGGCATTTGGAGGTGTTGCAACAGGTAACATAAAAGCACACGAGGCGGAGACAGATGCAGCTACCATCAAAATATATGGATGCAAATCAAACTCAAGGGCAAGGGGAGCAAGTAGGGGTAATATCATAGCTATCGTAGCCATATTCGAAGCTATCTCGGTTAAAAAATTAACAACTGTTATAAGAATTATTAATAAGATAAAAAGATTCATTGTTCCAAGGTTGGAAATTTGACTCCCTACCCACACAGACAGACCACTAGTATCCACAGCTTTTGCAAATGCCATTCCAGATCCAAGAAGCAGAAGTACACCCCAGGGTAAATTTAATGTATCTTCCCATTTAAGTATTTTTTCCTTTTTTCCTTTTACATTTATGATAAATAAAAGAGTAGCAAAGAAAATTGATATGATTGTGTCATCAATTCCTTGGAAAATATTTTTTAACAATAAATTCTTTGTAATCCAGCAAAAGGCTGCAGCAAAAAAAATAAAACTTACTGCCTTTTGCTCATAAGTTATTTTTCCCAAGTCATCTTTTAATTTTGATATTTCCTCTCTACCGCTTATTAAACCTATATTTTTAAATGAAAAAGCTATTCTTGTCAGATAATACCATGATAAAAAAAGTAGAATTAATGAAAGTGGAAAACCAAAAATAAACCACTCCAAAAAGGATATTTCGTAGTCGTAGATTTGAGATATTGCTCCTGCTAAGACCATATTTGTTGGGGTTCCTATTAATGTAGATACACCACCGATAGATGCGCTATAGGCAATCGAAAGCATCAAGGCTTTTGCAAAATTATTGTTTTCAGATACACTAAGGTTTGGGTTATCTTGTAATTGTTTTATTATTACAATACCAATTGGTAACATCATTACTGAGGTAGCAGTATTAGAAATCCACATCGAGAGAAAAGCGGTAGCTGCCATAAAACCTAAAATAATTTTATTAATGTCGGTACCTAAATAATTTATGATATTTAGCGCGATGCGTTTATGCAAATTCCATTTTTCAATAGCAATTGCAATGATGAATCCGCCCATAGTTAAAAAAACGAGCTTGTGACCATACGCAGCAGTAGTATCGGATAACTCCATACCACCTGTGAGTGGAAAAAGAATTATTGGAAGAAGGGCGGTTACTGAAATTGGAAGAGCCTCGGTAATCCACCATACTGCAATCCAAACTGATGAGGCTAAAACAGCATTTCCCTCATCCTGTAGTCCATCAAAACTAACTAAATACCTTATAAGAATAAAGAGAAATGGTCCAAGTATTAGCCCTATTTTTTTTGTTTCCAACGATTTATTTTTTAAAAATATTTTTACTTGGGCATTTTCCAATTTTTTGGTGGTCTCCAACCTTCAGGCTGAGTAGGTGGTTTATCCCCAGGTAACATTTTTTTGTAACGATTTATTAGATCAGTTAATTTTTTAACTATTTCAGATTTTTTTGATGATAAATCATTTTTTTCAGAAATATCACTTTCAATTTCAAAAAGCTCACCTTTATTCATTTTCCATTTCTTAGAGACTATTGCATCTCTACCCAAGTAAATATAACGTTGAGGCAAACTTTTATTGTGAAATGCGTCAATTATATTAATTCCATCAATTTCATCTGAAGAAGTTATGCCAACAATATTTTGTAAGGTCGGAAATATATCAATGTATGAAGTAAGTTGGTTGGATTGACTTCCGGGCTTAATCCTACCAGGCCACTTAACAATTGAAATAGCTCTGACTCCACCTTCCCATTGGGTGTGTTTTCCACCACGAAGTGGCAAGTTGTTGCCTCCAAATTTATTAATACCACCATTATCACTTAAAAACCAAACAATCGTATTATCCTCTATACCTTTTGTTTTTAATGATCTTAATATTTTTCCAATCCATAAATCCAAAGATGATACCATTGCTGAGTAGGTTTGTCTTAAATTATTTCCTCTTCCTTTTATTCCATAAACATCCATACCTACTTCACCATTGTGTCCCTGAACAACAGGAAAATCTTCTTTTTTTGCATTAGGGTCAAAATTATATTTCTCTAATTCCTCCAATTTTGCTTGCATTGGAGAATGAGGCGCATTAAAAGCAACATATGCAAAGAAAGGTTTTTTTGCATTTAAATTTGATATGAACTTTACTACCTCAGAACCTATTAAATCTGTTGAGTAACCAACATCATAAGAAGTGCTGAAGTCTTTATGCCAGTCAATTTCCCCGTCTCTCAAATGACTGTAGTAATCTATTGCACCATTGTAATGTCCATAAAAGGAAGTAAATCCTTGACTAATTGGATGATATTTATGATTAGAGTGACCTAGGTGCCACTTACCAAATGCGGCAAGTTCATTATAACCAGCTTCTTTTAACATTTCAGGCAAAATTGTCAAATCAGGTGGTAAGCCCCCTTTATTTCTTGGAGAATAGACATAACCTCTTAAATTAAAACGATCTGGATATATTCCAGTAAGGATTCCAGCTCTTGTTGGACTACATACAGGTGATACATAAAAACGATTAAGAAAAACCCCTTGAGAAGCTAAAGAATCTATATTAGGAGTTGAAATATCACTGCCATTGAAACTAACATCATTCCAACCCATATCATCAGCTACTATCAAAATAATATTAGGTTTTTTAAATTGATCTAATTGACAATTGATATTAATTGAAATTAATAAGCACAAAAATATACTTAAATGTAATT
>CEWG01092634.1_pt1 | contig 13689 bp, 20 predicted proteins | sample 361411 | NCBI WGS metagenome assembly CEWG01 (sample SAMEA2622173, study PRJEB7988) | marine metagenome | biome: marine biome (ENVO:00000447); feature: surface water layer (ENVO:00002042); material: "saline water (ENVO:00002010), including plankton (ENVO:xxxxxxxx)" | depth 5 m | reverse complement strand
GACGCCCTTGTTATAGGACTTCTTTCTTCCACATAAATTATATCTCCCGAGTCAAATGCTAATTCTGGATTTGAATAACCAGAAACAAACACTGTGCCATTAGTTGTTGTTGAGTTGCTTGTGTCTGGCGTAGCACTCGCACTTGAAGTTTGTCCTGTGATTGCGTTTGCACCACTAAAGGCAGTTAAATTACCATTAGAGTCTGTACCAACATCTGGAAATCTAGTTTGATAATAGTATAAAATTTTATTTGTTGAGTCAAACTCTACAACTTTACCAACAGCACCTGTGCTTGCCTGATTAATTTCTTCATCAGCAGTAAATGTTCCTGATACAGAAGCAAATACGGTGGCATATAATTGTCTTCTAGTTGAAGCAGAAGCAACTGTTGTAGTACCAAAGTTAGTTGGGTTTCTTACAAGACCTATTCTTCTAAAGTCGTTGGCAACACCAATGTCAGAGGTACCTTCGATACCTACAAGTGATTTATTCATCATCACATAAAATCCACCTAATTCTTTTATTGCGTTAGAGCCATGACCACCTTTTGGTGGAATGATTACATTTAGATTTGCACCTGAACCAGCGCCACCTGCATTTGTAGCAGTGATAATATCAGCACTTCTAATGTATGCAAAAGTATATCCTGTTCCTGCAGTTGTTACGGTAGCAGCCGTGATCGCACCAGAACTAACTGTAACTGAAGCGATACCACCAGAACCATCACCACGAATTGGGATAGCGGAAATAGTTGAACCTGAAGATGTGTTATAACTTGATCCAGCAGCAACAATTTCAATCGTGTCTAATGCACCATCAACGGCAGCCGCTGATACAGTAGAGTCGGTTGAAACGTGAATAAAATCTGTTGACATGAAATTTAATGTTTCAGCAGATGTTAAAGAATACATATACTTCCATTTGTAACCATCAGATGTAGTGAAAATTGAGTTTGATGTAGATGTTGGTTCTACTGTTGAAGCAGTATTGCCATCATTATCAATTACTTTATAAACAGCATATGAGCTATTCATAACTACGAAAGATGAATCAAATAAGTTTGTTGCGCCACTGTTTGCAGGATTAGAAGTGCTTATGTTATGTTCATACCTATCGTAAGTTGTTCCTGTTGTCCAGTTTCTTCTCGGTATACAATGAGTTACATCTGTTGATGAAATTAGTTTTGCACCTAACATATCATCATAGTTGTAGAATTCTGAAGCTATATCATCATTTGGTGTAGGTGGAGAAGCATCTGTTCCCTCATTAATAGAATTGCCTTGAACATCAGCATCTGTTGCCCAAGAGTGTGCTCTTCCTATGAATAGATAATACGTTGTAGGTGCTGCTTCTGAAAAGGACTCAACGAACTGTTCCGCATTGTTTATTCTAAATTTGTTTGTAATTATTGCTGCCATTGTTTTTTCCCATTAAATATTAATGTTTCTTTCTATTATTTATAAGACTTTTCTAGGTCGACTTAGTGACTTCTGATGGAAATGCAAAATTAGTTTTAACATTAGCATTTGAAGTTGTACCATTAAAATCTGATATTCTTATTGTTTCTCCATCAACACTTGTGTTTAAAGTACCAGTAAATCTTAAATTTGTCCAAGAATTAAGTCTTGTGCTGAATGAATCTGACTGTGGATGTTGTAGCACGCCATGTTCGTTTTCTAGTATGATCTCACCTGCACCTGTGCCACCTTCTAGTGTTATCGCATTATTAGCTGCAAATGCTGAGAGAGCAAAGGTATTCAAAGTCTTTAATCTAGGACCTGCATATGCAAATCCATTCTTAACAGCAGTGCTTCTTGCTGTATATGACGTATTTGTGTAAAAATTTGTTCTACTTCTACGTTCTAAATCTAGTGTAGTTTCAGGATGTAAATTTAATTCTTTTTCAGTATTTGTACTCGTATCTCTGTAATCATTGTGAACTTCTACTGGTTTACCTGTTCTTGCAACTGCTGATGATACTAAAGTTTTACCATCTAGTTGACCAGCATTACTCATAAATTTAAATCCAACTCCTGTTCTTCTACTAAAGATAGTATTGAACAATGTATTTAATCTCATGTAGATTGGACTATCAGCAGTACCAGAGAATAATCCTTGTGATAATGTAGCACCAACTGGTTGTTTAACACCACCCGCTAATCTTGTTTGAATGTTTACCTCTCCAGTAACGTAAAATCCACTTGGGTGAACTGCACGTTTAATAGAATCTCTCCACTTGTTAATTGATTGTGCAACTTTAATTACATAAGAAAAATCTTGATAGTATAAACTATCTTGAATTTTTTTAGAACCCTCTGAAAGGTGTCCATCTTGATTTATATATTTTCCAGAGGTTGTAACTAATGTTCCTATGGTCGCAGAACCAGTTAATGGATCAGTTTTTGCAACAACAGCTGTTGTGTTACCAGAAAATGTGACCGTATCTGTTTCAGCTAATTCACTTGTTGTTGCTGTATATTTTAGAAGAGGTGCTGTAAAATCAATTACTGTTCCTGTTGCACCACTTACATTTGATGTAAATGTTTCATTAGCAGATATTGCTCCTGAAACTGTTTTAAGAACAGCGTAACGAGGAAAATCTAAAGTAGGTGCTGATGTAAAATTAATACCATGTTCAATGATAGTTAGTGAAGTCGCTCTACCTATATCCTCACCGAAAGGTATTACGGTTGCACCTTGAACATTTAAAGTAGCAAAATCTGATTCATTTAATACCGTTCCACCATCTTCAAACTCGATACGACTAAAATCGGATGTTTCGGAAGATGTGGCATTTTCTAATCCTAAATGTCTAACACCATCAATTGTTGCCGTAGGTAAAGTTGTATATCCAGAACCACTTGCGATCATTCTTACATCGGTAATATCTCCTACGCCTGTTGCATTTTGTTGAACAATTTTATTTCCTGGGATTCCTTCCCCTGCCACTAAATCTTCTAGTACGATATGATCATCGGCCTCCATGTTATAAGGTAAATCTGTTTCATCTTCTTGATTTACTACATATATTCTATCAGCGGAATCATCAATATATTCTTCCTGCAATATAGAACCAACCTCATTTTCTAGTGATGTTCTAACTTGAAGATCACGCATGATTGTAGATTCATCTAAAAATTTTCCACCTTCATTATTATCAATCGCATCCTCAAATAATAAATCTCCTGATCCGCCGCCTGTAACTGTTCCTACTTCTAATTCGATATGAGAATCTATACTTCCTGACTCAGGTGCAAATCCACCATTAACAACAGAAACTTTTGCTTCAGCAGTACCTGAACTAAATGTGAGTGTATCTCCTTCTTCAAAATTTTCCCCAACAGAATCTACAATAACCTCTGATACACCTGCACCAGATATATCCAATACTTGAATTCTAGCACCAGATCCACCACCACCAGTTAAAGTTGCCTCATCACCAACTGTCAACGTGTTACCATTATTTGTGATCACGGCAGTCGATAAACATTCTGATACAGTTGCTCCTATTGTTACATCTGGATCTGCATTACTTATTCCAGTAATCTCAGCACCGTTAATAAAAGTACCTGTTGTCGTTTCTGTATTAAGTATGATCTCAATAATTTGTGTGCTACCTTCTTGAAATTTTAAAACGTTTTCTACAATCGCTGTTGCCTTGTTTATTATCGTTGATGAAGGATTATTTGCCTGTGTAATTGTTTGTCCTGTTAGAAAGATAGGATCATTAACGGATTGTAGTGATGTTTGAGTGCAACGAATAAATGTTTGAACATTCCAAGAACCACCTGATACTCTCAACATATCATCTGATGGAGTGTAAACCTCTGCTGACTCATCAAATAATATTCTAAAGAAAGCCTTGTGTGCCTTTGCAGTACCTTTTGCTCTGTATAGAGATTTAATATTCTTGATTAATTTTCTTGTATCTACACCTTCATCTGTATCTCTAGGAATTGTATTAAGAAATTCCTCTTTCATTTGATTTAAAAAGTCACTAATAGTATGATCAGGATCAGAATAGTTTAAAAGTTGTTGAATATTCTCTACAGGATTTGCACGATACTTACGAACTTTAGCAGTTGCACCTGAAATAGAACCTGTAACAGTTTCTCCTGTTATCCAACCATTGTTTGCTGATATGAATAATCTATCATTGGCTATCGTGTCCTCTGCTAAAATAGTTGATGTAGCACCAGATGTTGCACCTGTAATTATTTCGCCTTTCTGAAAAGAACTGCCAAAAGTATTTTCTTCATTTACAAGTTTATTACCTGCGTCTAAACCATTTTTAGTTGTTTGATTTAATAAAACAAAACTGTCCGTAGTACCTACTGTTTCTAAAAGTATTTGATCTATGTCTGTGAATTGATCTAGATTCAATTCAGCAGATTCCATGAATAGGAAATAAGATGTAAGAAATTCTGTAAACTTAGGATGATCTGTTAATACAAACTCAGGTACTTGTTGCTTAATGAGTGTGGATAGTTTTTTTTTATTTGTTTTTTTCTTGTCCATCAATCAACACCTAATAACTACTAGTTGTTGTGTAAGATGTTCCTGCTTGTGAACTACCACTTTCGATTTCATCTATTGAACCAGTTATAGTTGAATTAGCAGTATCAATTTCTAAAACTTGATTTCTTACAGGAATAATATCATTTGAACTTGGTGTTGTAAATACTCTTATTCGAGTACTAGCTGCACCATCGACATTTGAGATACTTGTTATATGAGCAGAGGTCAAAACTATTTCACCAGTTGTGTAATCAATAGTACCAAAAGTTGTACTTGTATATATTCTTGTAGTACCATTTAAATAATAAACTCTAATATTACCTTTACCATCATCATCTAAAAAATGTTCATTAGTTGAATTATCGTTATTAATCTTAAATCCTGTTGATGAAACTATACCACCCATATCAGAAGCATGGCCAGAGTGTGGATTATAAAGTGCATTGTTAAATGATAGAGTGTATTTTAATCCTGAATTCAATGTTGGTGTTATAAATTTATACATTTTAACTTTAGTGATATTTGATAGTATAGAAGTATCAGCGTCATCTATTCTTTTTAACACTTCCGAATATCTAAACATACCTGTAAAATCCTCTAGTGTGGATGTATTATAAGCTATTATAGCATTAGTTACATCTGTTTCTATTGTTGATATGTCTTTAGTAGTGGCACTAGAGTCATATTTAAAAGTTGTAGTTAGAGTTATGAAAGTAGTTTCAGGATCAATGATCACAGGTGTTACTGAAGCAACAGCAAATGATTTAAGACTTTGAACTAAATTTACTTTAGTTATCTCTGTTAGGTTAGAACCAGATTTTGCTTTAATTGATATATAAACTTTACCATAGTCAGGAGTGGCAGCGTCTTCACCACCATATACTTGAACTGATTGAGCATTAGCATATAAACCCTTAACAAGAACTTTATAATCATCTGCTGTCACGGCACGATCTTGTGCTGTATAATCTCTAGGTGCATTATACTTAATTGATTTAATTGTTTCAGGACCACTACCGTTAGCAGCAGCATCAACTGTTGTAATTGTTACATCTGAAAAACCATCAATTGTTCCTGATAATGTAAATGTGGTAGCACCATTCGGTTCATCTAAATTACAAGTGATATAATCTAGTATTACAATATTACCGTCAGCGATTGCTTCACCTAGAACACCATCGCCAAAATAAACTTCAAATCTTCCATTCTCAACTTCTTGTAAGAAATAAACTTTAGATGTAGAATCTAATCCTGTGATACCTTGTGCTAATTTATATGTGTTAGTTGTGGAGTCGGAAGAAGATTCTTGTACCTTAACAGTAAGAGTTGTTGTATCAACAAAATCATTTGGTATAATAAATCTTTGATCTTTATCAGAGGTGTTTGCTGTATATTTGTAATTCAAATATGTTCCTTCATAAATTTCTAAATTAGAAAATTGATAAACACCATCTTGAGGAGAAATACTTACATCAGCATTATTTACAAAAGAATAATTTGTTCCATCAACCGTGGTTGTAAATTTTGTTCCTCTTGTCATTGTAACACTAGAGCCAGTGGCATTATTCATAAGAACATTAATTGTTGCAAGAGAAGATGAAGCACTTTTTGGAGTATATCCAACTTGTTTTGCCAATGACACAACACTTGATCTTTGATCAGCACTGTCAAGATACATTTCATTTGCCAACATATTAGCATTGTATCCAAGATAATGTGTATTGTAAGCAAGAACGTCTAATAGAATATTCATTCCAGAACCTTCGAAATCATAATCAGTAAATTCGTCTTGTTGTGATAGGAAAGTTTTTAGATTGTCTTTGATTCCATCAAAGTCTAATTGTGATATTTCTAATTTAGTTGCCATATTATCTTAATCTTTCTAAAAATGATTCTACTACTATTCTATCTGGAGAATTTTGCACATAAAAAGATATTGTAGCTGCATATGCATTTCTATCAAATTGTGGTATAGTAGATATCTGTACTAATCTTGCTCTTGGTTCAAAATTTCTAATTAATAAATCAATTTCTTTACTAATCGCATGACTCATTTGAGGAGTTATATTTTCAAATAACATACCTCTTAAATTAGACCCAATTTCTGGGTGAAAAGGCTTCTCATAATGATTTAAGTTAATTAGGTTTCGTACACTTCTTTTTACAGACTCAACATCTGTAATTTTTTGAATATCTTTAGTAGCAGAATTTTGTTGAAAATCTAAATTTAAATCGTTATAGATTTGCCCATTTCTTTTACTTTTATTCGTTAATGTACCAGCGTCATAACTTGCCATTTAATCTCTCCTACTACTATTTATACTGCAATTATCCGCCTGCAAATACATTTGTTGATCCCTGTCCACAAGAAGTGCAACCTGATATAGCATCGCCGGTTCTGCCTGTCCCTTTGCTATTTGTAAAAACTGTTGTTGATCCTGTAGTAATACCAGCTGAATGAGAACCGCAAGGTGGTAAATTGGGTGGTAAAAGATGAGTAGTATTAACATCACCTTGCCTTGAAATTCCTTTACCATTAGCAAATACATTTGGTGACTTACCCAATCTAGTCATACCACTACAATGAGCTACATCAGGATCTCTAAATCTAACTACGGACTTACCCATTATTCATTATCCTTTATTCCCCTTTTTTGTATCTCTCTCATCTTATCAGTAAATGTATCTATATAATCATGGTCCGCCTGAGTGTGTGGCTCAGATGGTAATGCTGGTAAAAATTTTATAAGATGATCAAACTTTTCAGGAATATCATCCACATTTGTATAATGAAAAAGTTTATCACCTATCATAACAGTATATTCACCTATCATCTTTTCTTTTTACGTTTTCTTAAATAGTATGTTTTACCATTTTTTGTAAACATTACTTTTGGTTTTAATTTAGGTTTTTCGGGTTCATATGATTGAATAACCCAATCAACTATTTTTTTAAAATAATTCATTGGAGTGCCCTCCTATATTACTTTTTCTTTTTACTCTTTTTTTTCTTCGGTGTAGATTTAGTTTCTTTAACAACAATTGGTTCTTCTTGTTTTGTTTCAACACTTATACCTTCTGGTGCAGGAACTTTTCCTTCATTAACCAATCTCTGTCTATTTAATAAATGTTGTTTTATAACATCATCTTTACTTCCACCATTATAAGCAACAGCATGGCCTTCCTTCATTAATATTTCAGTAACAGTATCACCATTAATTGTTTTAAAATCACCAAGAATACGACCAAATTTACCTTTCATATTCTCTCCACCCTTTGTTACCTGTGATAATAAGATTGCCTCACTACCTAATAACGAATTTAATCTATCTTTTGCTGCTAAGCCAAAAACTTTTTCAACTTTATCGGATGTTCTACTTTCTGGAGTGTCAATGCCCATAATTCGGACTCTTTCATCTCGAAGCCAAACACCGAAACCCAAATCTAGGTCAATATCAACGGTATCACCGTCAACTATCTTTATAATTTTGCATTTATACTCGTACATAGTTTTTTTCCTTTAAAATTAATAATAACTATTTATAAGTGCTTGACGGAAACGTAAAAAAATGATATAATAGACTTATGACTTTTGATGGAGACGGATAAAGTCAGGACGCACGGCCTGGTTCCTAGGATCAGGCCGCAAAATCTGTAATGTTCTTGTTTTGTTCTAAAAAACTGTTGTATTTTTGCAACAGATTAGTATTTTGTCCATTTTTCTCCATTTTTTTCTTGTAAGTTACAGGTTTTTAGTGTATTATAACTGTATATTATGAAAAAAACACATAAAAACAATAATTCTATCAAGTGCGACACTTTGTGCTATATACAAAAGTCAAAAATTATGATATTATTATCGTATATTATGAAAAAAACAACAAAGGAGACTACAATATGTCAAAAGTAAAACAATGGGCAGAAAATACTGCCGAAGAATCAGTAGATAAGATTATTTTACAAGTTAAACAAAATCTTATCACTAAGGAAACTGCGATTTCTGATATTTTAAAAGTTGATAACCTACAAATGATAGGTATTGATTCTGAAAATGTCGAAGAAGTTATCGATAATGAAATGGCGGCTGCCTAATGAAGAAATTTTTAGAATATTTAACTATCGGTAACGCTGTTATCGGTACATTAATGATGGTTGGTGCTGTCGGATCGATAGAAACTGACAAATGGTTACAAGGTGGATTGATGGCGATGTTAGGTGCCACTATGTTCATGCTTGCTTTATATTCACAAGAACTTTACAAGGAGGCAAAATAGTGAAACATGAAGAACTAATCTTAAAAGCTGCTAAATCAAGTGGCGCTAAAAAGGCAGAAATGCTACACGGATCATTATTCGTTACCTTCACACCAGGTTTCGTAGATGTCTTATCAAAAGAGTTAAAAGGTGTGCTAGAGAAACTTCTTGACAATACGATAGTTAAGATGTATAATATTAATAACGGCGAATACGCTTACGATTTTATATAAGGAGAACATTATGAAAATACAATTAGGAGATACAATCAAAGATACGAAAGGACGAGAGGGCGAGATAACCAATATTGGTATTGCTACTGATAAGTATGATATCGCTGGTGAATTAGGAGTTAATGCGAAAGAGTATGATACAGAATTAGATTATACTGGTGCAATTACTTTTGGTTCTAACTGGTGTTATTTTAGTCAGATCGCTGAAGTGATTAAGAAGAATGAATATGTTGAAGATACAGCATGGATGAAAGAAGATTCAGATATCGATATCGCTTTAAATTTAGAAGCAGAACAACAGTTAGGAAAATAATGGAAGAGAAATTTATCACAGCAATATTAACACAAGCAGTTGAGGATGCCAGGTACATAGGCTTTAGTAAAAAATATCTTAAACATAAGATAGAAGCAATTAATTGGATTATGAGTAATGATCCTCAATTTCAATACTATTGCAAATTACTTAACATAGAACCATCTTACATTAGAAATAAGATTAAAATGTATGGCGATGTTAGTATATCATCTAAACAAAAAGTTTTATTGAAACCTATTGTTAAATCATTATTGAAAAGTAAAAAGTATCAAGACAATTGGTTTGCAAAACACGTTGAGGAGAGAATATAATGGACGTATTAGGATATAGTTCACACGACTGGAGAAAGAATACAGATGACGCCATCGTGGTTGCCTCTGATATAGGTATACAATTAGAGGTTAACAAGAGTAAAGTAATATTCACACATCCCAAGACCTTAAAGAAAGAGGAGGTTGATGTGTCAAGATTGATAAGAGTATTTGTAAACAACCAAGAAAGTAATAAACGAAGTGTCAAGTAAAGAAGAACAAAAAGATTTACAGGAAGCATATGATGATCTGTATAGATATGTGCTAATCATGGGTGTTAAGTTTAATTGGCAGATGATTGCAGCCACTTTGATATCCATAGGATTAAGATTATATAAAACAGTACTAGATGAGGAAGGTTATAAAAAGATGACCGAGACCATATCTAATAGTTATGATGAGATTGAAAAATTTGAAGATACAACATTACATTAACAAAGGAGAAAAATGAGTAACCCATACGATAAACAAGTTGGCGGTAGTCACTATCAAAACATGAAGATACAACCTGCCGAATTTATAAACAAAAATGAAATGAAATTTGCTGAAGGCAATGCCATCAAATATATTTGTAGGCATATAAACAAAGGCGGATTGCAAGACCTTCAAAAAGCAAAACACTATATTGATATGATAATCGAGAGAGATTATTCAGATGAGGTCAATAATAGTTCCGTTGATTCAGGAGTTGATATAACTTATGAGGGATTGTCAATAGACTATCCTGAGGGATCAGAAAACGATAAGACGGAAGATGAAATAAAAGTTAGTTATCAATATTCAGATGGCACTAAAATATAGTTTAATCATATTGTTTGTATTACTTGTAGGTTGCACAAGCACAAATAAGAAGTTAGAAACACATCCTACAAATAATGAAAATGCACTAGAAACATTAGATAAGTTTTGGGATCTATTAGGTCAATGAAATAATGGATAAGTATCTTAAATGGATTGCAACTGGTTTCTTAATGATAGGGGCCGCCTGTAATTCTCTCAACATATATCCGATAGGACCTATCGCCACCCTAGTAGGTGGAATGTGTTGGTTGGCAGTTTCGATCATGTGGCGTGAAGCCGCACTTATCACAACTAATATTGTTTTATCTACAATCACATTAGTAGGTTTAGTTTACACCTATATACAATAACATAACGGAGTGTAGCGCAGCCTGGTAGCGCATATGGTTTGGGACCATAGGGTCGTAGGTTCGAATCCTACCACTCCGACCAATTAAAATTCTTTAGATATACCGAATTGAGGTTGTTCTTTACAATCATTGATAGCAGTATCAATATCATTTACATTGCAAGATACACTTGGTTTAATACCACAACCATACATTGTGATTATTACTACTATTAATATGATTACTTTCATTGCTTGAATTTTCGCTACTCTGGGAGCTAGGTGGTTTCTGAAGGACGCACACACATACTTATAAGAATCAGGATCTTGACTTAAATACTAAACATTAATCTTTACCCTCTATATCAGTTCCCTTGAAAGGATCATTTGAGGTATCACGATTTTTCTCGTTATATTCTTTTCTCTCAACTTCCTCATAGAAGTAATCATCACTATCACCAAACACCCACTTACTATCCTGTTCGCAAAAGAAGTATTTGGTTGATACCTTGAAGTCAGGTCTCTTTAATTCACTAGGTGTCAATGATTGTTCGTACCATAACATACGATTGTTGGGTTGGGCGAAGAACTGTCCATTGTTTAGTTTACCTACATTGAATTGTTTATGTTCAGCAGGCACCTCCGATGGCCCGATATTGATCATATTGGGATCACTATGGCAACTATCAATCGTGAATAGATATTCGCCTGACATCTTACCTTTTCCCTTGATCACTATATCGACATCACAATTTTTAAGCAATCGTTTTGTCCACACTTGTATGTCGTAAGAAAACGCATCCCACAACTCTATCACATTTAAAGGTAATTGTTCCTCCTCTTTGATATCTTTCTTCCATACAAAAGCGGATAGGGGAAACTTATCATAACAAGCACCATACTGTGGTAGATATGCTTCGAACATGAGTGCTCGTCCCTGCATGGACTTGACCGAGAGTAATACACACTCCTCAAATTGACCATGACCCTTCTCCAGGTCGTATAGGTATTCTTTCTTTAGATAACACTTGATGTATGGTATGTTTGCTACGAATTGCATAAACTCCTCACTTCTTTAATCGAATTGGCTTAAGTCCTGTTTCTCTGTTTAAATATTTATAATCGATCTTGACAACATCAAAGTCGTTCTTAATCTTCTCGGCAATCTTATAGGGATCGAACTCAGCACAACTGTAAACGTCTATTTGCATGAGAGCGGGATTCGGTTCGTCCCATACATGAATTGCAATGTGACTTGTTTCGATAACCGCTATACCTGTGATACCTCGATTGCCCTCCATCGTGCAATACTTGACATATGGACCCATGAGTATCTTCATACCGATGGAGTCAATGAATTCTGTTAACCATGCTGTGAGTTGTTCCTCGTCCGTGGGAACTCGATTCGCTTCAGCTCTTATGATGAGGTGTTTATGTATTAGGACTGGATTCTTCATGTATCATAATGTATTAGTTATTCACCTTAGCGCCAGCACGCCATTGATAACAGGACCAGTATCTTGCGGTCGTCTTATCTTTCGCTGTATCACAATTATGCCTTGCACGGAAGGACTTTCTTCTCGCAGGATCATCACGTTTGATGGATAGGCCTGTCGTATCACCGAATGATACCTTGATGACATTGCCCTTGTTGTTCTTCACATAGACATAGAACTTCTTAGAACCGCCACGAATAGGGTCGTTGAGTTTCACCTTCTTTCCCTGATACTCAGCCTCGGTGATCTCAAGATCCTGATATGTGTTCTCGCAGATGGCATCGATGGCCTCTACCTGTTTAAGTGTTTTCATAATACTATTTATACACCTCGCAGGATCACAGAAAATTTTAGAGAAATTTTTTTATTCTAAATCTTCCTGGACATGGGGCTCGTTATAGTCCGATCGATCCTTTGCGATCAGCAGACATTCCGCCTGTATGGAAGCTATCTTATCATCAATGACGACACGAGGAGCTTTGTTGGGTCCATACTTCAATTCTCGCAGATGATCTGCCGATCGTTTCAAAGAATCTATCTTATCACATAATTGACTTATCTTGTGTAGCATATGTATCCATTATATCACATGAGAGAAGCTTTGTCAAGCAGTCATGGATAGCGCTCGTTTTATATACTCGTGTGAATTGTATTTCTCTCGCCTGGCCAACTCCCTAGTATGAGAGATTAGTTTATCCTTGAGTTTGAGTTTCTTCTTCTTGAGATTGGCGATGAGGGTGCGATTGTAGTAGTTAGTTCGTTCTAGGTGGGTTATCTGTCTATCGAGGTATTTGTGTTTTCTTTTGTAAGTGTCTTTATTTGACATAAATCTCCTTATAATTGATTACATGAATACTTATAAGGGTGAAAAATCCCACGAGAAAAAATTTCGATATATTCCTAAACCAGCCGTTTGATATATCAAGTATCTATGCCCTAACAGATCCCTTAGTAGTACTGGTTGTAATTAGGCCAGTTTTCGACACACGCTTTCTGTCTGCTTATTAGTTAAGGTCTATACGTTTACCTGTCTTCGTGTTGTTCAGTACGACAAACTCGTCCTTCCTCTTGCCCACGTTCTCTATGCTATTACCTATGACGTTGACGTTCATGTCGCCCTGCACCTGCATATTCAGGTTACGACTGGCATTGATGTTGATATCCCCTGCGTCATTTCCCGTGTTGATCGTTGTCAGGTTGATGTTACCTCCGTTGACCTCGACATTGACGTTAGAGCCCTGGCCGACCTCTATGTTATAGTTGTTGCCCGCTTCCCCCTTACTATTGACACGCACCCTCAGGCCCTTGTCGATAGTATGTCTTGAGTTACCGATGATGTGGCAGTAGTCATCATTCGATATGATATCATAGTTATCGCTGACGACCTTCGTGACCTTGTTACCCTTGGAATCGATCTCGTAACCTGTGCCGCTC
>CEWG01220940.1_pt1 | contig 13694 bp, 22 predicted proteins | sample 361411 | NCBI WGS metagenome assembly CEWG01 (sample SAMEA2622173, study PRJEB7988) | marine metagenome | biome: marine biome (ENVO:00000447); feature: surface water layer (ENVO:00002042); material: "saline water (ENVO:00002010), including plankton (ENVO:xxxxxxxx)" | depth 5 m | reverse complement strand
CGTTCCCATGCTTGATTATGTAATGTACTAGGTGAATCTTTTTCTTTCTCAGACATCTTCAATAATATAATTTAAACCAGCGGCACTTCTGTACTCTACTATTTTACCATGTTCGTCTCGAAACTTCAAGTGCTTTTCTTTCTGAACTAGTATTTTTCTTGTAATGTAAGAACGATCATCTGCATCGCCCCATTCCTTGTTAAAAGAAACTGTTACTTTATATCTAGTCTGAAATAAGGATTTAATCCATTTCCATAATCTTTTTAATCGATCTTTCATACTTTTATTTAGTCGTTTTTTCTAAGTTCTTTTAGAGCATCGATTGTATACTTTGCAGTCTTATGGACAATACCAATACCACCTGCTTTTTCCCAAGCATCGATATTCTTTTGTCTGTCGTCAATCAACACACTACCTTCGAAAGCAAAGGCCGCTTTCTGAGTACCAGTCATAGTACATGTTACTACTACGTTAGGGTCAACATATCTCTTGATCCACTCGTTTTTGTCATGAACAACAAGTTCTCTGTTGACAACACCAGCGGCAGTCAATATCTCCCAAGGTAAGTTTGTATGTTTGACGTAACCAAGCAAGTCGTACATATCTACCATTGGTGGCAGATTTGCAAACAATCTTTTGTTAGTGAGTTCTTCTTTTCTAAGATCATACTCACTATGCCCTGCATCGTCATTAGTTAGAGGGTGACCAATATATTCAGGTTTTTCGACACCCCTCAAGAAGTCTGCTAAGACTCCATCCATGTCGATGAATATTCTTTCTACTTTATTTTTCATACTGTTAGTATACTCTTTTATGAGGGTCACTGTCAAGGGTTTTTTCTAGTAAATATGCTTCGTGTTCATCGATAGGTTGACCACGTAATACTTGTCTGGCATGTATCATTTCGTGTGCTAGAGAGACATACCTCTCTTCATTGAATTTGACCCATATATTCATGTATATCTCATCGTCTAATTCTCTAGGTACTTCTATAAGTCCCTGCTGGTCAAAAGATGGAGGTAATCTCTTTATGTGAATAGTTGCTGAGTCTTTATGTATACCCAACTTCTTAGAATACTCTACTGCTTTCTGTAGCAGTCTTTTATTCTTACAGTATATCTCCATCTCTCTTTATCATTCGTCTACATCATCAAAGTAAAAATCTTCTATGTCGTTACCTGTAAACACACATTTTTTTGGGGTGTGTTCTTCCATGTTAAAATCTTTATTCAACGGTTTAACTTCTATTTCTATGTCCAGTTCTTCACTGAAATATATTAATCTAGTGGCCATGCCATCCTCTCTTATAGTCTATATCGTATAACTCTAATATTCTATCTCGTTGTTCATCATTTACATCAAAAGCACCTAAATGCTTCTGATCATGAGTTTTATTCATATGTACTTCTTGAACAAAACTCTCTAATATAGAGTCATCTTCTGTTGTTGATCTATTGTACCAGATCACATTCAATATCTTACTCGTATCTTTGATATCAAATACATGATCGTAATCTTCTGGTACTCCTAAAAAATAACTTTGAGACATGTAATGTGGTTCGTAGTCATGATCACCTGTCTCTAATTTATCTAACGTCTGGTCTATGCTTATAGTGTTAGCATAGTCTTTCTTTAAAAATCGATATGCAGATAGAAATCTTTCTATCGGGTCACGTTTTATCGCATATCTTATTGACCCTTTTCTAAATGGTGGATTTATTCTGTCGCACCTTTCTCTTACCATTTTGACTCTATGTATAGCAGTCTCTTCTAACTTCTCGAATTGCCATGCCATATGTTTGATAGTAGTCATTGCATTCTTTGGACATATTCTAACATCAATGTTGCCATTGAAATAGTATATGTTGTTATCTGGTGAGATAGTCTTAGTAATTTGGGACATAATCGTCTTCTGCTTTACCCTGCTCTATGACATATTTTTTATACATCGACTCATATGATTTCTTTTTACTTTCTTGACCTGGTAATGTCTCTATGATATATGGTAGATCATGTTTCGCATCTGCATATGCAAAGTCTGACCCTGCTTGATAAGTTCTGACTTCACAAAACTCACGATCTATCATACGAACTAGGTGTTTATGCCTCTCGCATATAGCATCTTGTTTTTGCTCACTAGGTAAAAAGAGGTGTACAGATCGCATTATACTTTTCTATAACCTTCGTTCCATACTTCGAACTCTGTATATCCACCAATGTTCTCTCCGTGAACTTTGATCTGTGGAAAAGTTCTTGCACCAGGGAACTTCTCAAAGAGTTCTTCTCTAGTAAAGTCTTCATCTAACATGAAGTATTTGAATTCTAATCCTTCTCTAGTTGCTAATGCTTTTGCTTTATCGCAATAAGGACAGTGTGTTTTGCCGTATATTTCTATCATTATATCTCCTTAATATTTTGCATTACCTCTTAATGCAAAGTATAATCCACCTACATATAAACTAACATGTAGATAATCTTTATATATTACGTCCCACAAACTCGCAGGACTTAATATCCATATCACTCCGGTTGCAATACAAGTCATAGTGATACCACTAAATCTAGTAGTTATATCACCCAACTCTTCTACAAACCATTTGAAATCTGTATATCTTCTTCCTAGTCTTGCTAAAAAGAAATGTTTAAAATGCCAAGGTATCAACCCCAACAATCCACCAGCAATCAGTCCGATTGCCGCCCCTATTTCACCCCATGTTACAAACCACCATACAATATATGGTAATCCCCATGCCTCTGCGGTTGCACCCGTAACAGGAAGTTTACTGAGTCCTTGTTGTAAGAACATTGCTGATAATGGTATTCTTAAAAAGAAAGTGGCAACTGGTGCCGATATTTTTGGTAATAAATTACTCATTCATTGTCTCTTGTATAAAATCGCCGATTGTTTGTATGTCTGCTTCACTTAATTGACCTGCTTGTGCCCACATTGTAGACGACATATTACCAACTTCACCTCTGTTCTTATAAGTTGTTAACTTATCTATAATGTATTCACTACTTTGTCCTGCAAGTTTAGGAAATACACCCATACCTTGTCCATCTTGACCATGACATGCCGCACACCCTGACCATAATCCTCTTATAGATGAGAATTTATCTGCACTTGCAATCTCTTTTTTCTTTTGTTCTATTTGTGCTGGTGTGCCATTTACTTTGACATACTCTTCATAACATTCACCATAACACGATGATGCACTCTCGTAACCTTTATATTCTAAGTTCGAATATGTATGTGATATAATACCATACATAAACCCACATATACCTATCACTAGATAAAAACTTTCATTTCTCATAATTTTCCTATACTATATGATCTCGTCTCATTTTCTTAGCAGAATATCTCTTGCCGGTTTTACGACCGTAATACATCTCATTAGAGATGCCTTTCGTTCCCTCAAGATTTCTTGCTAATAGAAAATAAACACAAAGCATCGTTGATAAAATAATTCCTGCTATTAATACTTCTTCCATTATAATTTAAAATCGTTAAATGTGTCGTCTTTGATATCTTGATTGATACCACCAATGACATAAGATTCTATCTCTGTCTCTTGTGGTGCATTCTGTAATCCACGACTGTTGAACCAGTGTTTTGTCCATGGTAATGGGTTGTTTGCACTGGATATATCATAGATTGGATTTAGTCCAATCGCCCTAAGTCTTTTGTTTGCAGTGTATTCTACATATTTGCCAAGAAGAGGTACTGATAGACCAATCATTGATCCGTCTTTGAATAGATATTCTGCCCACTCTTTCTCTTGTTGTACTGCATCTTCATACATTTTGTAAACTTCTGGTTCACAATCTTTCATAACTTTGTTCATGATCTTATCGTTCTCATGATTCTTATAACACTTGAGTATATGTTGTGATACTGCCAAGTGTTGTGCTTCGTCTCTTGCTATGAATGATATGATCTTTGCTGATCCTTCCATAACTTTAAGTTCACCAAATGCAAAACTACATGCAAATGATACAAAGAATCTTATACCTTCTAAAATGTTTACAGATATAAGTGCTAGATACAATGCTCTATAAAGATCGTAATCATCTACTTTTAGTCCTAGTAATCGTCTACGACCTAGTTCTATGAACTTATCATATTTCTCTGTAACCATTTCTGCTCTCTTTACAATCTCTGGTTGATCTATAATTGTATCGAATATATCACTTGGGTCTGCATACACATTCTTTATAATGTGAGTATAAGACCTACTGTGTATGGTCTCCATGAAGTCCCAAGTGATGATACAGGACTCTAGTTCAGGTAGGGTCACGAAAGGTAAAAATGCTATGCTTGGTGCCCTGCCCTGAACAGAATCTAAAAGTGTTTGATATCTAAGATTAGATGTAAAGATGTGTTTTTGTGCATCAGTTAGTGTCTGATAGTCTGCACGATCTTTCTGTAGTGAAACTTCTTCTGGTCTCCAGAAGAATCCTAGTTGTGTTTGTGTAAGTTTGTCAAAGATTGGATATTTAAACTCATCAAATCTTTGCGTATTGAGTTCGTCACCAAAGAATGGTTTACCCTTAGTAAAATCTATTTTGTTTTTGTTAAATACTGTCATTCGTCTGCCTTTACTATATTGTCGTAATTATTGATCAAGTCCCTGTACGCCTCTTTATGATCATCATACATTTTGATATCTTCATACTCTTGAGTCAATCTTCTGAATCCAGGAGTACCTGGTTCGTTACACCAGTCATATCTGTCCACTCTGCCATCTAATTCTAGATTAGATACTTTATATGCCGCTGGTCTCTTTAATTTTTTAAGTACATTACCATCAGCATCTACTACTGGTTCATCATCTGCCATCCAAAAATTCGATAGTCTGCATAACTCTGATCTAAGATTATAGAAATGCAAGAATATATGATAACTGTAATCACCAAGCAAATAATCTCTCCAATGTGGTGCATTTGGACCCTGGTATAATAATAGATCACCAGGTTCTAGCATTACTTGACTACAATTATTTGCTTCTCTTTGTCTGTTTGGTATTTTCTGAGTGATTGCTTGTACTTCATCACCATCCCAACCAGCATAGTTCTGATCTCCTCGAATCCATATTGGCCAAGGTCGTTGATCATCTGTTTTATAATCAAGGCAAAGTGTTGCAGATACTTCACATGATGGTCTATCAACATGTGATGCCAAGTAGGCGCCTCTGTCATATTTTCTAGAATATGAGTACGTTTGCCTTAGAGGTAAGTCTATATAGTGTTCTAGTTGTTTCCACACGTATTGATGTAATGCTATACCCCACGGTGTACAATAACCACCTTGAGTTTTACCAATAGATTCTTTAGGACTCTTAAATGTGATATCTCTATTTTCTCTTTGCATTTGATCTGTATACGTTGGTGTTTTTTCTGCCGCTTTCCACGTATCGATAGTAAGTTCTATTATATCTTTTGGTATTATACCTCTGATAACAGTATAACGTTTCTTCATGAAGTCCCATGTATGTTGATTCACAGAACCTGTAGCAGGTTTTCTGTTTTTATCATCTGTAAAGGACGCACCCATACCGTCATCATTGTATGTTAATATCTTTATTGTTCTATCTTCAAATGGCACAGGCATCGCAATCTTCCTCTTCATCATTATTTGGACTATCAATCATTGGTGGTACATAATCATTCATTGCAGATGCTGGATCGGCAATTACATCTTCAGTTTTACCGTCCATAGTATTCTGATAGTAACTAGTTTTCCACCCGTACTTATATGTATTGAGCAAATCTTTTGCCATTACAGAAACAGGAACTTCATTGTTGTCAAAGTTCTCTGGGTTGTATGACCAGTTGCCACTTATTGCTTGATCAAAAAACTTCTGCATCACTGCAACTACATTTATATATCCAGTATTATCAGGCATGTCCCATAGTAAAGTGTATGCTGACTTAAGATGTGATAATTGTGGTACGATCTGCTTTAATGTGCCTTTCTTACTCTTCTTGACTGATAAGTAATCTCTAGGTGGTTCTATACCATTTGTAGCATTCGATACTACACTAGATGATTCACTTGGCATTTGAGCAGTAAGTGTTGAATGTCTGAGACCATGAACACTGATACATGTTCTTAGTTTTTCCCAATCACACTTTAACTTATTTGGTACTATCTCATCGACATCTTTTTTATAGTGATCGATTGGTAGTTTACCTTCTGCATATTTTGTTCTGCTAAACCAATCACATGGACCCTTCTCTGATGCTAATTGATTTGATGCTGACAATAGACTATACTGAAAATTCTCTGTAAGATCATGGACAAGTTGCCATGCTTTTGGATCATCGTATTTGACTTTGTTCTTTGCAAGATAGTGTGCTAGTCCAATATACCCTATACCAAGACTTCTTCTCGCAAGTGTCGAACGTTTAGCGGCCTCTACTGGATATTCTTGATAGTCTATAAGTTCATCTAGACCTCTAACTGCAAGATCGCACATATCAGATAGTTCTTCGTCTTTGACTATACCAACATTGATTGCTGATAAAATACAAAGTGCGATCTCACCATCACCATCGATGTGATCTATTGGATCAGTGGGCAAAGTAATTTCTTGACATAAGTTGCTCATGTTCACTTTGTCAAGAAAACTACTATGCTGATTACAGTGATCGATATTCATGATATAGATTCTGCCAGTCTCCGCTCTTTCTTTTAACATATCTGTAATCAATTCTCTTGCACCAATTTTTTTCTTTGGTATTGATGTTGCTCTTTCGTACTTCTCGTACATTTCATCAAACTCTGGTGTACCAAATGCTTCGTACAATCCAGGGACATCATGTGGTGAGAATAATGTTATCTCGCCATTTTGTAAAAATCTTTTATAGAAGAGTTCTGATAACTGTATAGAGTAGTCTAATTTTCTAACTCTATTGTCTTCTGTACCCTTATTGTTCTTGAGAACAATGATGTCTTCGATCTCTTGATGCCATATAGGAAAGTGAACTGTAGCACTACCACCTCTGACACCATTTTGTGTACAACATCTTACAGTAGATTCAAACTTTTTAAGGAACGGTATAACGCCCGTATGCTGAACTTCGCCGCCTCTAATTCTGCTTCCGATACCACGTATTCTTCCCGAGTTGATTCCGATACCTGCTCTCTGGGCCACATATCTTCCGATTGCCATATCTGACGAAAAGATAGATGGTAATGAGTCGCCTGAGTCGACAAGTACACATGATGCGAACTGTCTAAGTGGTGTTCTAACACCTGCCATGATGGGTGTTGGTATATTAATTTTGAAAGTTGAGATTGCATCGTAGTATTTTTTAACGTATTCAATTCTGTTTTCTCCATAGTCTTTAAATAATGTCATAGCAATTAACATGTACATAAACTGTGGTGTCTCGTAAATGTTACCTGATGATCTGTCTTGTACTAGATATTTGTCTACGACCTGTTGTAGTCCTGCGTATGTAAATTCAAAGTCTCTTGAATGTCTTAGGTATGTGTTGAGTTTCTTGAAATCTTCTTGAGTGTAATAGTTTAGAATGTCTGCATCATATACACCCTTGTCTATATTTCGATCTACAAGTTCTCGGAGATCTGGATATATTTCTGCATCTTTCCATTTTGTATTGAATACTTGTTTCTGTATTGCAAACAATAGTAATCTAGCGGCAACAAACTGATAGTTTGGTGATTCTAAACTGATCAAATCACTCGCACTTTTTACCAATATCTTTTGTATTTCTTTTGTTGTTATGCCATCGAAGAATTGTAGTCCAGAGTTCATCTCTACTAAAGACTCTGATACACCTGTTATACCTCTACAGGCCTTCTCTACCATTTTATGGATTTTATCTAGATCAATTTCTACTTTTGATCCGTCAGATTTGACGACTAATATTGCTGAATTCATATCCTTTTGTACTCCGTTAATTTAAGTTTTGCTGAGAGACCAAACGTTGTACAGTCATTAATAATTTCAAGTAACTCTAATTCAGATATACCACTCTGAATCATGTCATTTATATCTTTGCAGTCTTCTACTCTTTTGTCTGACCAGATGCAAACCTTATACCCAAGGTCAATTACTTCACCAATCTTCTTGATTATCTCTTTATTTCTTGGTTCGTTGTCGTAAATAAGTATTGCATTTTCTTTATACTGATCACTTAGTTTTTTAAAATCACTTCCCGCAACTGCGATACTGTTAGGGAGGAATAAACTGTCTATGGGTCCCTCTGTAACATAGATAGTTTTTGTTTTGTCCACATTATTAGCATTGAAGATGAGTGGAACATCATCTCGAAATCTCATGGTCAGATATCTGAGTGGTGAATCATTGATTGCACGACCAGTAAGACCAATCATTTCGCCATCTTCAGAGAAGAATGGCAATATTATTCTAGGATCATTTCCTAGTTGTCTACCTGAATAGTTCTTATGTAGATGAGATAATGATGATGCATTTGAGATAAACCACAAATCTTTCATCATGAACTCTGCTACACCTCGATCTAACAGATAGTTTCTAGCAGTTGCATTCTCTGTAACAGGAACTGCAATTGCTTTCAAGTCTTCAGTTTTATTTAGAAGATCGTATCGTGGAGTGAACTTAAATTTAGTAGAAGGTGGTAACTTTTTTTTCTTCGGTTTACGTCCACTTTCAGTCAACCATTCTTTGACATATTCTTTGTGTACCATAGGGAAATTATCTTTAATAAAATTCACACTAGAGGTACTTTTACCACAATTATGACATTTGTAGATCAGTGATTGATCTTTTACAAAATGGTAACCACGTGCTTTATAGAGATTCTTTTGCGAATCACCACAATAACAACACCTGTGATTTAATGTGTTGTCATTTATCCATTTGGCCTTGTCTAGATGAGACATGACCATAGATAAGTATTTCTTCTCTAACCATAGCATTGTATATAGTATACTACAATTCTATGATTTTTGTAAGTCTTTTTTACTAACTTTTTTGATTTGATCTTTGGGGACTTGTAGAACGTATCTGTTCTCTACAACTTTTGGTTTGTCTTCTTCTACTTTACGTGCAATAAGACCAGTACTGGACACTAAAAGCAGGACAGCAAGTGGGTCAAACACGAAAATAAGGGCATAAATCACCCATCGAACCGCGTTGTCAAGATACTTGACACTCGCATCTTCACCATATATCACTTCTGCAACGTATTTTATAGGTCCAATTTTACTATCTTGTTCTAATTGTCTACGTTGTATGGGTAGTTTCTCTTCTGTATAACCTGTAATTAGATCAATAGATGTATCAATATCTTCGGCAATCTGTGCCCTTTCGTCTCTTTGTTGTCGATTGATATAGTTTCTGTCTTGTGGACGACCCGTGGTAACGACTAGGTCGAGTCCTGTGAGTCTTTCTTGCAGTCTCTTTACTTTCATCTCTTCTGCATTTATACGTGTGTCTAATATAGATAATTCGAGATTATTACCATCTCCTACAAGTGTTGTTTCTATGTTTGCTTTAGATAGATACCCGAATATACCAAGTGATGTGATCAGCATCAACACACCAACAGATGTGAGTAAATAATACTTGAGATAGTTGAGTTTATCCCATACGAGATGTAGATATGCCGCGGTGACTAACTTACCAACTTCTAGAGCAGTCATCATTACTACAGTTCCAATATATGCACCTGCAAATATTGTCGCCATTCCTATGACTGAGAAGTATGCCGCTATACCTGCTATTGTGATAGAGGTCACCAAAGCAAGATAGTTAAGAAATTTAATCATGACTAATTATATCGTTTTTTAAGCAATTTGTATAGTCGTTTTGTGTCGTTTTGATTCTTTCTTCTGTAAAGAGATTTACTATGCATTAGGGGGTGATTAGTCTGGACTGCATCACCAGTTGAATTTAGTGGTGCATCTTCAGACATTGTCTCGAACTTAATGAACTCTGATAATTGATCAGCAAGTATTATACCTGCTTTGTAGTCTGATGGATAATGTAATCCTGCGATCACTCTTCCAAAAGCACATATATCTGCCGCTTCTCTAAGTTCTGATTTAATCTCTGGGTACAGTTTACCATAATAATTTGCTACAACATATGGTTGAACTGTATGACCAGATGGATATGACGGTGTCTTTGCAGTATCAGTAATAAATCTACTGAAGTCAATACCAAGTTTATCTGCTATTTGATATGGTCTTGGTCTATTGTAATGATTCTTGAAGTGTCTGATAACTGGTCGACATTGATCTTCTATCATTTCAATAGTGGATTCGTCATAATCCATCTCGTTTTCTTGTAATACTTCTTTGATGTAGTATGAAGAGTCTTCATCACAATTTATATATTCTTGCTTATCTTCATCAGTCTTAGTATTATATCTCTTAACTATCTCGTTGATCTCTGCTCTAGTCTGAGTACTAGAGTTTTTTGGTGGGTTTGGTAATACGATGTTCTGCCAACCATCTTTAAAGATTACAATTTTGTTGTACTTTGCTTTCTTTAATTCGTCTTGTGGTTTGAATACAAGTGTGTCGATTTTTAGTAATTCTTCAATAAACATCTTCGGCCGTAAATAATACCTTGTCTGCATCTGCAAACATGTGAGTATCGATCATACCTTGATATATTGTTATACCATATGCGATACTATGTTCTTTAACATCGGTGATCTCGGTTTTCTCTGGATAGATTTTAATCTCGCCATCTTCTGTGAAGTTTTGCTTGATTTGTCTACGTAATCTATATGGTCTGTCTTCGTATAATTTGCCAACATCAATTGCTTCTGAGATCATTTCAGCATTCATGATGTTTTGATCTTTTAATAACTTATAAAACTTCTCGTAAAGTTCATCGGCCTGATCTACTGGTAGGTTAGTTTCCTCTTTCAGAAGCAATAATGCCACTGCATATGAGGCAAAAGCAGTCTTGCCAAATGGTACTTTTTCTATAAGTCTTTTTAGATTGAATACTAGTCTATGAAGAGGTGTAAGTGATGCTTTTTCTTTAGCAGTAATTGGGTTGTTGTTTATTTCAACTCCATTTTCATCTTTGATTTTCTTGATACGATTACCACGTTTGTCAATGAAACCAAACTTATACGCCTGTTGTTTCTCAAAAGGTGTTGTTAACATCTTGAGAATACGAAATACAATTAAACTATCTATTACTCTTCCGACCATAATACTATTTATGTTTATAAATCACGTAGTCTATCAACTAGTGCTTGATCTATTTTAATTTCGGGTTTCCATGTCTCTTCGACATAACCTAGATATATCAGTAATGTTTTAATTGATGACCAATGTTCCTTTTCTTTGATCTTAAAATCTAGCATTCTCATACAAGCATCAAACCCAAATACATTGAATAGACATATTGTATGATTTAACATTAGTCTTTCTCGGAGTTCTCCAAGATCGTGGTAACGATGTAGTAATCGTTTTAGATATCTGAATCTGCGTAAATCTTCTTTGAAGTCTTCAATGTCTTCACACTGAGGATCATCATAATGCTTCATCGCAAATGCAGAAAAGTTTTTTGGTGTTAGTTTGTCAAATAGACCCATAATATAATATATTTAGAATGCCCGAAGGCAGTACATAGAGATTACTCTATGTACTAAACAATCTGTCCGTAGACTTTGAATGTTCCTGTTTCTAGTTGCTCGTATCTTACTCTTAAGTTTACAAGTCTTTCGTCTTTATCGAGTTCATCGATTGGTGTATCTACTGATTTACCAATGATCTCTCCATGTGAGAATGATACTTCGAACTCACCATTTCCAGAAAATTCATCTCCTGAACTTTCATTTCTTGGGTCATCAGAAGGTACATCTTTTCTCATTAATCCTAGTTGGCCAAGTTTTGCTTCCATTTGAGCAACCGCGGCATGTGGATTCATAAATTCAGAAACAGCAACGTGTCCTAAAACTGCGTTTACGGCATTCTTAACATCATTGTCGTTCAAGTCATAAGGCATTTTATTACTTGATAGACCTGCAGTGTTCATGATTCCGTGTTCTGTAATGTATTCTTTAAATGATTTCATAATTTCTCCTAAGTAGTGATTGCTACTCCAACTCCTAAAACTTCAGCATGTGCCGCAAATATTTCGTCAGATGCATTTTTCTCTACAAACTCTGTTTTGCCTGCAGATAGTGTAAATGTACCTATCAAACTATTTGATGAGTTTTCTATTGAAACTAGTCTGTTTGTTGAACCAGTGTTACATAGTCGCACAACTGTAGCAGATCCAAAATTTGATCCGTTAGTTGTACTTGTGCCACATGCGGCCTCTGATCCTAATACTTTAGTTTTCATACTATATCCCTACTTATGCTACAACAGTTATTGTTCCAGCGGCAGTTCCTATTCCTGCTGATGAAGTAATTGTTGATGCAGTGTTTGTACCTTTATCTTTGATTGTACCACTGTTTAATGCTAGTGGATTTGCTCCAAAACTTAATACATCGTCAGCATTTGTGGCGGCATTTGCGGCCCCAATTACTAGACTGAATACTAATTCATTAGTACCTGTGCCTGATGCATAAGATAGTACGTGTGGACCTCTACCTGAACCACTTCCTTGGTTACCATTTGTTACTGATAACTGAGGGGTTCCTGTAACGTCTACCATCTCGTTGAATATTACTTTAGCAGATAATGTTCCACCTGCTGATTTATCGAATGCAGATGATATCCAGTCAATTTCTGTGATGTCTGCCGCCCCAATTCCTACAGATAAGTTACCACCAGTTGCAACTAGAACTTCTTCTAAATTTCTAGAACCAACTGCTTTCTTGAGCACCCAACCCTCAGGTTTAGCAACACAATTTTTCTTATCAGCAGTGTTTAGGTATTTTGGTTTAGATTCGTCTGAATCTGATACTCCCCATAATGCCATGATTTTCTCCTCTCTATTTGTTGACTACTTTTAAAATAGTCTTAAATGCTTTATCAAAAGACTTTTTGTCTTTTTGTAATAGTTGTAAGTATTTAGCACGAACCGGACCTTTAAGTGTCATTAAAGCATCATAAACTTTAACGGCATCATCTCTTTTGATCTTCTGATTCTTCATATCATCAGTTCTTACTTCACCGTCTTTCGTGTAATCCTTGAATTTTGCCAGTTGCACTAATATATTTGCATCTGGTCTGTTTTGAGTACCTCTTGCCTTACTTGCGAAAGCATCAAGTGCCCTTTGGTAAACTTCATCTTCAGATGCTTCACCATATTTTCCACCCGCCATTGTAGAAATTTTCTCAATTTTGGCCTTCAAATCTTTTTCGTCTTTAGCACCCGAAACTGCACGTGCTATCTTTTTGTTACCCGCATCGGACATCATTCCAAAATCAGCAATCTTTTCCATAACTGCGTTGACTTTGGCCGCGTCTTTCTTGATGTACCCTAATTTGAGTAACTTAGTTTTAAATGCTTTTGTTCTTGCATCAGCAGTTAAAATCTTTTCTATTTGTGTCTTTGTTGGTTCTTGCATATTATTTTTCGTCAAAGTGTTTGATTGTTGAAGGGTCACCATATGATGATTTACCTCTAACTACTGAGTCAAAGTCTCTGAGTTTCTTTTTGGTGCCAGTTACAATTAGAACTGTTTCACCTTTCTTTACTTTATTAGTCTGTCTATCTGAGTCTATGATATCAAGTTGCACTTTCATCATTTTAGCAGAT
>CEWG01226662.1_pt1 | contig 13714 bp, 8 predicted proteins | sample 361411 | NCBI WGS metagenome assembly CEWG01 (sample SAMEA2622173, study PRJEB7988) | marine metagenome | biome: marine biome (ENVO:00000447); feature: surface water layer (ENVO:00002042); material: "saline water (ENVO:00002010), including plankton (ENVO:xxxxxxxx)" | depth 5 m | reverse complement strand
GACCATGATTACTGGTCATGGTCAAGAAGGTGAATTTATACCTAGACAGCACACACTCTCAAAAGATAATTCTACTTATGCAAATTGGCAAGTATGGACAGAATGTTCAAATAACCCTATTTATCCTCAAGGTGGAACCTGGCCTATAGATAGAGCTGGATGGTGTCCTGGACAAGCAACAGATTTACGTGAAGATTTTATAATAAATTTTAGTCCTGGACAATCACATATATTTGATTATTCAATAAATTCTGGATCTGGAGATAGCAGATATTATGTAAGTAGTCAATTAGTTAATTATGGACCTCCGAATTTCCAAGTTAATGCAGCGATTAAATCAATAATTTCACCCAGCCTAAGACCTGAATATATTAGAGAAAATCCAATATGTAATAACCCGAGAATTGAAATAGTAAATTATGGAGAATTAACACTTACTTCTCTTGACATTGAATATGAAATGAAAGGAGGAACTACGGCCTTTTTCTCATGGAATGGAAGTTTGCAACATTTAGAATCTGAAATAATACAGCTACCATCCTTTGCCTTTGATGGCGATGAAAATGTTTTTAATGTCAAAATATTAAATCCAAATGGAAGCATTGATGAACAATCAACAAATGACTTTTTAAGTTCAAAATTCGAAGAAACACCTAATTATCCTAATGAATTCAGGTTAGAGCTACTAACTAATAACTTTGCAAGCGAGAATAACTGGATCATTTCTGATATGCAAGGAAATGCGGTTTTATGGAATTTTAATCTAAACAATAACCAAACAATTTTAGAAAACATATCATTAGATGATGGTTGTTACGTTTTTGAATTAATAGATAATGGTCAAAATGGACTTGATTTTTGGTACACTAATGCAACTACAGGAACTGGAACTGCAAAATTTATTCAAAATTGGCCGCCTGATCCTACTTTCCCTGTAGTACTAAATACATTCGAGTCTGATTTTGGCTCTTCAATAAAACATTTCTTTACTGTTGGTAATCCTGTTTTTACAAATTCTATAGAAATCCAAAATCATAAAAGTAGAGTTTTTCCAAATCCTTCACACGGTCAATTTACTATAGAAATAAATCCTAAAATGTTAGGTGATGTAAAAATCATCATTTATAATATTTTAAATGAAGTTGTTTTAACTAAGAGTATAAAACCCAAAACTACAAATCACCAAGCCAACTTTAATTTGTCTAACCTTAGTAATGGAACATATTTTGTTAACCTAGAAAATGAATTAATAAGTGAGACAATTAAACTTATAATCAGTCAATAATTTTATTTAATGTCTTCCGAAAGTAATAATCTTTATTGCAACAGCTTAACAAAGTACGAGCGTTTTAAAACACGTGAAGTAATGATCGGTAAAGTAGGCGTAGGAGGTGATAACCCAATTCGTTTGCAATCGATGACCACTACGGATACTATGGACACCCAAGCTACTGTAGAACAATCTATCCGAATGATTGAAGCTGGCTGCGAAATTGTCCGTATCACTGCTCCCAACAGAAAAGATGCTGAGAACCTTCAAAACATAAAAGATGAGTTGCGTAAAAGAGGATACGAAACCCCATTAGTTGCAGACATTCATTTTACACCAAATGCTGCAGAAATTGCTGCGCGAATCGTTGAAAAGGTACGTGTAAATCCTGGAAATTATGCTGATAAAAAGCGCTTTGAGCACATCGAATATACCGACGACACCTATCAGGAAGAACTAAATCGCATCAAAGATCGATTCATTCCCTTAGTACGCATATGTAAAGAATATGGAACTGCTATGCGTATTGGAACAAACCACGGCTCATTATCTGATCGTATCTTAAGCAGATATGGAGATACCCCTTTAGGTATGGTGGAATCTGCTTTAGAGTTTTTACGCATTTGCCAAAGAGAAGACTATCACCAAATTGTTATTTCGATGAAGGCAAGCAATACTCGAGTGATGGTACAGGCTTATCGCTTACTCATTACAAAAATGCTAGAAGAAAACATGAACTACCCTTTGCATTTAGGTGTTACAGAAGCTGGAGAAGGTGAAGATGGGAGAATAAAATCTGCAGTAGGAATTGGAACTTTATTGGAAGATGGAATTGGTGATACCGTTCGTGTTTCTCTAACAGAGGAGCCAGAATTTGAAATTCCTGTAGCACGCGAGTTAGTTGCTCGATACGCTAATCGAGACAACCACGATTCAATCAAGGTAATAAAAAATAATCCAATTACCCCTTTTGAATATACTAAACGAGCGAGCAGAGAAGTTTTGAACGTTGGCGGTAAACATGTACCTATCATAATCACAGACTTACGCTTAAAAGAAAAAATAACACCTGCATCTTTTTTTGCTTTAGGATATAATTACTCTGTTCCGTTAGACAAGTGGAATATTTCTGATATGGCTTGCGATTATGTTTTTACAGGAGATATAATTATAGATTTTGATATTCCTGGAACATTAGGAATAATCTATAACTATAAAACTTGGTTGAAACAAAAACATCAAGAAAGAGTTTATCCAAAAATAAAAGCTAATGATTATTTAAATGGAGTTGAAGCTTCAGATAACATGAATATAATTCACACTTTTCTTTCTGATATTTCGAAAGAATTCATCACGAAAGTTAAAGATGATAAAACAGCCGTCTTACTTATTGATAGCTGGAATAATCATGGAATGGCAGAGCAAAGAAGAATATTCATTGAACTCATGAATAACAATTGTAATATACCTGTTGTTATTGGCAGAGCTTATAAAAACTTTACATCCGAACAACTTCAATTACATAGTGCCACAGACATGGGGGCTTTACTCACTGATGGATTAGGTGATGGTATTTTCATTGCTGCCGAAAAATGTGGTAGTGACCAATCAATAAACCACACTTCCTTTGGTATTTTACAGGCAAGTAGAACGCGCATTTCTAAAACAGAATACATTTCTTGTCCTTCATGCGGAAGGACGCTTTTTGACTTACAAGAAACAACTGCAAAAATTCGTGCTAAAACGGATCACTTAAAGGGTGTTAAAATTGGAATCATGGGATGTATCGTAAACGGCCCAGGAGAAATGGCTGATGCTGACTATGGTTATGTTGGAACAGGTATAGGGAAAATCACTCTTTATAAAGAAAAAGAAGTTGTACAAAGAAATATCCCAGAGGATGAAGCAGTTGACGCACTCATAGAGCTAATTCGTTCTCATGGAGATTGGGTAGAACCAACTGTTTAAGCGACTTATATAAAGCCCACTGATTCTGGGCACGCATTAAATTATGCATTTCGTAGGAAGTCTTATAATAGACATCATCATTTAAAAAGTCTGTTAAAAACCGATGAGACTGCATCAAAGTAATCGCTTTTCCAGCAAAGTATAATTGTATTTTTTCTTCTTTAGTAAGGGTTGCTTCAGACAAAAAAGAACGGAGCAAAACTTCGATAATTTTAGCATCTGCCTTCACCTGATTAATCTCTTGCGACTCTTCTCCTAACACATTACTATATGTTCGAATCATATCGCCAACATCAGATAAAACTGTGCCAGGCATTAAGGTATCTAAGTCAATAAGTGCTGTGGCTTTATCCGTTTTTTTATTAAATAAAAAATTGCTGATTTTCGTGTCAAAATGAACCACTCTTTGTGGTAATAATGCGTTCAATTGATCGAACTGTAACAATACCTCTTTTTGTGAATCAATATTTTCAATCAGCTCTTGTGCTAATTGCTTTCGTTCCTTCCCGCTTGTATGCACAGCTTGCTCGAATTGAGCTAACCGAAATGCTCCTGCATGAAAATCCGGCAGGGTAATATACAATTGCTCAACAGGAACCGATGCAGTGCTTCGGTAAAAAGACCCTAAGCATTTTCCGGCTTCTTGAACTATCGCATATGATGGTACTTTATTATAGCAAACACTATTTTCAATAAAGGGGAATAAACGCCATATTTTTGATTTACTCTCTATATATTTATCTTGAATAGGCGTAGGAAAAGCATAAGGAAATTTGGCCTTAAACAAGTGTTTTTTAACCAGTAAAATATTAAACAAGCCTTCTTTATACAAAGGGAAAACAGCAGCATTTATTGACTGCAAAATAAATTTCTGATTGGCAGTAGAAACAAGAAAGGTCTGATTTATCAGGCCTTCTGTAATAGCTTGAATCTGATGTACTTTCTTACCAGGAAAAAATTGTTTAAAAAGATATTGTGCTTGTTTTAACTCCACAATTTGTCTGGATAAACTCCTGCAACAATATGTTTATTGATAGCAGCCACTGCCATTGGCTTGTCCTCTTTATAGGTTACCCCAAACCAATTGTCATTTGTTGGTATCACACGCACATTCATCTTACCAGAAACAATCATATCTGTAACAATATTTGGTATATAGTATTCCGCTGTTGGATTGTTTGCATTTTCTTTCATAAAGGCGTGAAGACCCTCTTCAATTTCTTTGAAAATTGATGGATGGAAACCCCAATAGTTCATTGATACACTAGCGTTTGCATCTACTTCTCCACACGGATGATCAGCGCCAATATTATAATGCACTTTACCATCTTGCTGGGCAATTTTCACACGCTCTATCACTTCAATTAAGTTGTTACTTTCATCAATAGAGCACACACCACGATTTACTGTCCCATGCTCAGAAAGCGTATTGTGTAGCGTGTATCCAATCATAGACATTAAGTTAGGAGCGCATTCATTTTTCAAAAAATCAGCTATTAACTTAAATGAACCTGCGCCATAATAATCATCTGCATTGATAACTGCAAAAGGTTCTTTAATGACATCTTTCGCTACTAATACCGCATGCGATGTCCCCCATGGTTTCGTGCGCTCTACAATGTCGATACCTTCTACTTTTATATTTACTTGCTGATAAGCATACTCAATCAGAATACGGTCAGAAAATTGATCGAATCGAGAACGAAAAGCTTCATCAAATTCTTTTCTAATAACGAAAACAATTTTTCCAAATCCAGAATTAATGGCATCATAAATAGAATATTCGATAATTGGCTCTTCGTTTGGGCCAATTCCATCAATCTGCTTCAAGCCTCCATAGCGGCTTCCCATTCCTGCAGCCAATATCAAAAGTGTAGGTTTCATAGTGTTTTTATTATGTTACCTAAGTTAGCTAAAACTACAATAGCTTAAGGTTGATTACTTGAGATTTTTGAACAGTTTTTTCAACTAAAATTCAATAGAGATGGATTGGATCTCTATCCTTCTTTCTCGGGCAGCAGAAATGCTATAAACCGATTGTCTTCTATCGTTTGGATTGTCACTTACTCCTAGCTGCACTTGGCTTTCACCAAAAGGAAGCTCTGTTATTTTCAATTGTCCGTTTTTTATATATGGCAAGAAAATACCATTTTGATAGGTGAATAAATAATTCTGAACACTGTTGATTCTTCTCTTGGCTAAAGCCATGTTATACTCTTTATCATTCAACGGACTTGTAAATCCTTTTATCTTTATTTCAACGGATGCTTCCAGCTTCATAGCTAGTTGTAACTGGATGGCAAAGATTTCCAATTGTTTAAACCCTTTTCGAATAGATTGTTCAAAAAACACTTGCATTTCTTGCTCTGCCGTAGTTTTTAAGTTTCCAGCCAACACTTGTCCAAAACGCTGTTTATATTGCTCTCTCATCAAATAATATGCCCTATAAGAATCTTCATAATTCACTTCTGAAACGGTATCTCTACTATTCGGATTGGGCTCATCATTATGGAAGTATAAACTAATAGGTAAGTTCAGTTGCATTTGCTTAGCTAAACTATCCACTCGCTCACAAATACATTCTTCTGGTTTTTCAAAAGCATAAATATCATTACAACAACTTTCTTTGTCTACAAATAAGGAACCTTTTCGGTTAGAACTAAAATATCCCTTCAAGGGGTCATCGATGCGACTGTTGTAGTACAAATCGTTGTGTGAGCTATTCAGTGGTTTTCCTAAATTTTCCACGATTCCCCATTCGTTTTCCCAAGTTGTTTGGAAAATATCAAAACCACCAATTCCTGGATGAAAATCAGAACTGAAATACAGCTTTTGTTCTAAAGTATGATAGAAAGGAGTTACCTCATCTCCCACTGTATTGATGGTGCTACCAAGGTTTATAGCAGCCGCATCTTTTGGTGCGAACCAAATATCCATACCTCCCCATCCTCCCTTTCTGTTAGAAGTAAAAAACAATCCTTCTTGTTCTTTCCAAAATGCCCATTGAGGATGAGTATTGGTCGTATTCGGTTGATTAATTTCTGATGACATTTGTTGTGGATCTACCCATAAATCATCCACTAATTGAGCCGAATAAATAGCGCATTGCATACCTTCTTTTTCTGTTTTACACTTGGTAAAAAACACCTCATCGGTAGTAGGGTTAAAACTGATATTTCCAACATGATAATCTAGAGAATTCAACATTCTCAACACCTCTGCTAATTGTTGATTCTCTGATTTTAACAATTTGCTATGATGTCCTAATAATTGTTCCGTTTCTGTTCCATCTCCTTTTTCTAAAGAAGAAAAATAAAGCACCGAATCTCCTAAAGCAAAGGGTGCAAAATCGGATACCTTGGAGTTAATGTTTTCGCTCAAATGCTGCACAATTGTTTTTGTACTTTGTAAACTAATTGCAAGGTTTGCTCCTTTCAGCTCCATCAGTCCTTTTCGATAATAAAAATCCGAAGGGTTAACTTGGGTACCCAAATAGGATTGCAAAGTCTTAATCGCTCGTTCATAATCTTCCGATTGTTTAAGCATAACCCCCTCCCACAATTGTACATTTGGATAGTTTAGTGCTTTATCTTTTTGATAAACTTTGCGGTAAAATTGTGCTGCTAAATCATACTGAAAAGTAAATCGATACGCTTCTGCCATTTGCCACCATTGTTGTACATCTCCACTGTCTTTTTGAAAAGCTAACTCATAAAAATGAGATGCTGCATAAAAGTCTTGCTGAGAGAAATAATAGTCTGCTTCTCGCAACAAGACTTGCTTACTTTGACCGAATGAGATACTAGCAATAAAAAACAACAATAGTATGTAACAATAACGTATCATAGATAAATCGGACAAACTTTATATCCCGGTCGTTTTAAGATTTGTTGTTGTAGAATATGTGTAAATGAAATTTCCCATGCACCTAAACCACTACTTGCGGGTACTAAATCGGACACATTCCAATCGTAACTCAATGCAAAATGTGTGTTTTCTATTTGTGCTCCTAGAAGTATACTAACTGCATCCCCCCATCGAAACATCACTCCACTATTCAGTTTTATGTTTCGTTGATAATAATCACTAATATCGACTTGAGCTCTCGTGCCAAAAAACAACTCTCGAGATACGCTTTGGTATTGATACATTAAACTTGGCTGTAGCTGCCAATAATCGGAAAGCTGCCAATATAAGTTAGCTTGTAATTGATGGCGCATAGGTAGTTTATCTGTATTTTCTGTAAAGGATGTATTAGGTTTGTTAAGGTGAAAATGAGTCATACCCAACTCTAAAGACTTATCAAAACTCACTTCAATGGTTTTCAATACTCCCACACCTAAATCTAAAAAACTTTTAGATTCTGAAGCAAAGGATTCATTTTCTTCAGGAAATAATAAATTCGAATAGTCTATACTGCGCTGCGCAAGCCCTAGTTGAACCCCCCCCCTCCAAGTTCCCAATTGATAGGCTCCTGTCAAATTAAATTGGGTTGTGTGCAAACTTGAAGTTCCTGCATTGTCTAATAACAACTGTCCACCTAAGCCCACTCCTTTCAAACTCATATCCATTCCTAAAGAAGTACTTGTAAAGGGAACACTTACGCTTCCCCATTGCGAACGCTGCTGAGCATGAATTCTATACTCTCCGTAAAAAAATCCACTAGTAGCAGGGTTAGAAAAAACAGGATGAAGCATCCATTGAGTAAAATGAATATCTTGCGCCCACAACAGACACGGAAGAAAGAACAATATGATAGTTATCCTTTTCATCGAATCAATGTTATATCTCCTTTTTTAAAGAAGGATTCTTGACCCCCAATACACCCAATGTTTAAATGGTAATCGAAAACTGCTGTGTTTAATAATTTTTCTTGGAAGTAACCATCCCAAGCTTCCTGTTTATTTGAAGTTTGAAATACTTTTTGCCCCCACCTATTGAAAATTTTTAACTCCAGATATTCTACAATATTGGAGTCGTCTTTAATGAAAAATGTGTCATTTTGTCCATCTCCATTTGGACTAAATGCATTGGGTATTTTGATTTTGTCTTCTGTACAACAATCTGGACTTAAACGCACTTCTGTAGACCCTGATGTTTGACAACCATATTGTTCTGCTTTTACAAAATAAGTCCCCGGATAAAAAGCTAATAAACTATCGTTTTGTGGGGATGAAAAAGTAGGACTAACAGACCATTCTAGCGATGCCTCATCATTAGATTCTGCAAAAAGCCAAATAGGGTTTCCACAAATCTCCTGATGGACAGCGGCTTCTAAAGGCACTTCAAAAACAGCAATATATTGAGAAATCGTGTCATAACAATCTCCCAAATTTCCAATTAAGTAATAATGAATACTGTCTTCTGGTTGTGCAATTGGACTTATGCTATTTACGTCATCTAAATAGGTTGAAGGAGTCCAACCATAAGAGAAATCTGCTTGCGTAGAGAAATCCAATTGAACAGTTTCTCCATTGCAAATAAACAAACTATCTAACTGTTGTGATTGATGCGTACGGATTTCTACAAACTTACTTATGCTATCTAATAAATTACATGAGTATGGATCGCTTGTATAAAGGGTTACCTCATAGGTGCCAGGATTTGTATAAGTATGATTTGGATTTTCTGCTGAAGAATTTTGTCCATCGCCAAAATCCCACAAATAAGTGTTGTTTCCAAAACTCAAATTTGTGAATTGCACATTATTGTCACAAGTGACATCTGGTGCTGTGAAGTTGGCAATTGTTAAAGGAAATTCTGGATCAAACTTAAAAACTGCATTATTACAAGACGCATTATTAGTGGTAGAAACAGCTCCTGGAGTAGTGGGAAAATCTGAAAATCCACCACAACCAGCACACACAGATTGATACACTACTCCTTTCCTATCAAACCTACTAGTTCCACCATCGACATGCTCAGCAGCTAAGTTACCTCCAAAGAAAGTCGCATAAGAAAGTGTATTGGCGTTATCTTCTATAATAATCAGGTAAAAATCACTACTATCTGTTTGTGTCTGAAAAGCTCCGGGAGTGGTTGTTAAGTCTGCTGTATGTCCACCTGGTCCTCCATGCGATAAATCATTGGTTTTACCACCCCAACCAGAGCAGTATATTCTATTACAAACATCCACTAAAAAAGCTGTTGGCGAAATATCTATTGCTCCTGAACCTGAACCAAAAACCGTAGAAAACTCCAAGGTAGACAAATCTTCACTCAGTTTGGCTACAAACTGTCCACTATTAGGTTCTGAAAAAGTAGCATTTTGAACCAGTGTGTTTGCCGATGCCAATGTTTGTCCATATATATAAACTGAATCGGTAGCATCTAACTCAATAAAATATGCCTGATCATATTCTAGTGAGCCAAAAAAAGTAGAGTTCAACAAAATACTTCCATCTTCACTAAATCGACTAACAAAAGCATCTACAGAGCCTCCAATGTAGGCTGACTCATATGCATTAGCGGTGGTTTGAAAGTTGTTGGACTTTGTTCCTCCACACACAAAAATTTCATCACCAGAATTAAAAGCCAACGAATAAATCGCATCATTATTGGTCCCTCCCCAAAAACTACTCCATTGAATACTGCTGAGATCACTGTCCATTTTTACCACAACACCATCCTGCGTACCCTGAAGGGAAGGCTGTATCAGACTGCTAACAATTGGGAAATCGTTAGACTGTGTACTAGATGCAATGTAACAATTACCCTGACTGTCAAAATCAATTTCACCACGCATTTGATCGGCATAGTTGTATCTTAAATCATTTGCGCTGTTGAAGCCGTCATTAAAGCTTCCCCCAATATATGTAGAAGATAAAAGCTGTGAGCCATCTGTAGAAAATCGACTAACAATAATATCACAACCATTACTGTAATTAATGCCAACTCCTCCTGCGGATAAAGGGGTTCCACCATTAAAACTATTATCAAAACAACCAATTGTTGTTGGAAAATCATAAGAACCTGAAGTGCCCATCATGTATAGCTCATTCTCATAAACGATTAAACTATGTGGCACCTCGTCTCCTGAACCTCCCAAATAAGTAGAGTACACCAAAAATGTTCCGCTAGTATCATATTTACTTAACACAATATCTGTACCTCCTATTCCTCCGTTATAGTTGGTTGAATATGCACCCAATGTTGTAGGATATCCAATATTAAAAGCGGTGCCTCCCGAATACAAAAAACCATAATCATCATAAGTAGCAGTATAGCCAAAGTTATTAGCTGTAGAACCTGAATAAGATGAGAATATTAAGATAGGATCAATGACTAATTCTTTAGATTTATCATAACCATTTGGGAAATCGAAAGACAGTTTGTTTTGCTTCCAAACAAAGGAGCAAGCCACCTCCACTTTTTGCCCGTCAATGTATTGATATGCATAAGGTTTTTCTTCTATAATCTCATTTACAGAAGTTTTAATATGTAGTCTTCCCTCTAGCAAACGAACATCTTCAACCCCTTCAAGCTCCATTCGTATTTTGTTAGCATTTCCTCTAGGTGCCACCACCCAATCATACTTTAATCCATCTCCATAGGTGTAAATTCTGTAGTCTATTTTGGGATAAACACCCTCATAAATCACTTCTTGATAGCGTTGTAAATTAGAAGCCGAAATTCCGTTCACAAAGTAATGCAAGCGACCCTCTTTAGGTCCTTCGTAGCTGATTTTTGCTTTTTGACTTTTAACAAATCGCCACTGTACTGCATGGCCGTTTAATTCGTCGTAAACCTCATGTTGATTATGCGCATGTGCTAACTGACTTTGATTAATAAAATGATAGGTGATTGCTTTATCTTCTAAAAAAATAGCGCCTCCCGGAACATCTGCTTTTGCTATCGCTTGTTTGTTCCACTGTCCCTTATTCTTTACAAAAAAAGATGCGTCTGCCCAAGAAAATGAGCTCCATAGAATTGCAGTAATGAATAATAATACACGCATGGAGCTAGCTAATTTACGCTATTGCATTCTAATCTCCGAATGAGCAAGTAAAAGGATTGCTTATTCAGAAGTAATTTCTAAAGAAATCTCATGTAAAATCAGCATCATACTATCTTTTAAAACTTCGTAAGCCGCACGATTTTCTTCTTTAACAGGATCTGAAGGAGGAAGCTTTTGCTGGTAAGGATCAACCTGTACACCATTTTTCCAAAAACGATAACATACATGAGGACCTGTAGCAAGTCCTGTACTTCCTACATAACCAATCACTTCACCTTGTTTAACAAATACACCTGGCTTGATTCCTGATTTGATTTTACTCATGTGTAAATACTGTGTTGTATAAGTGCTGTTGTGGCGTACTTTCACATAATTGCCGTTATTTCTTTTGTAACGCGCCTCTGTTACTGTTCCGTTAGCGGTAGATAAAATAGGTGTTCCTTTTGGAGCTGCATAATCAGTTCCTAAATGCGGTTTTACACGGCCCGTTACAGGATGTTTTCTGCGTTTACTATAACGAGAACTAATGCGAGAATAATTCAATGGCGCACGTAAAAATGCCTTACGTAATGTCCCTCCATTTTCATCAAAATAGTCGCCAAAATTCTCATCCTCTTGAAAGTAGAAAGCATAAAAATTTTCATTGGAGTGGTTGAATTCTGCCGCCCAAATACGACCGATTCCTACAAACTCATCCTCCACATACTTTTCTTCGTAAATCACCCTGAAATGATCTCCTTTTTGGATGCGGAAAAAGTCGATAGTCCAAGCATAAATACTAGAAAGTTCCATGACCAAAGCGGGGCTCATGTTACTTGCCATCAAGGCATTCCACAAAGAAGACTCTATATGACCGCTTGCCTCACGAATGCGCACCTCAATTGCTTTTTGACCTCTATATACATGAATGGAATCGCGTAAATCGAACACCACAAAATCTGTAGAAGACTCCTCATAAATAAAGCACTGCGCTACCTCAGCAGAATCGTTGCTACACAATACTGTATAGTTTTTTCCAGCACGGGCAGTACGAAAATCAAAAACATCTTTGGATGCTCTCACAATCTCATCAATTTTTGGGTGATCGATGTGATGTAGATACAGAATAGCTCCAAGTGCCTGTCCGGGCTCTATCTGTCCTTTTACAATCGAAAAGGAATCAACAGCTATACCGTATTCATACGTTTGCTCCGGCAAAACTGTCGTTTCTTCCGAACTATTACCACCACAAGCTACTACAAAAATAAAACTAAAACTGGTGAAAAACCCCTTCAGAAACTTATTCCACTCACTCATTTACTCCTCTTTTAGTGCGTTTAACACCCATTGTCTTCCCCAATTTTCTTGCTCCTCTTCCGACCAAAGTTCTGGGAAGAAAATGCGTTTCTGAAAACGTGGAGGTAAGTACTTTTGCCAATTGGTTCCTCCTGTTGCACGCACATCACCTTTGTCTTGACTTAAATAACGAACCGCAGATTTATAATGCACCAATGGCCAGTTAACATTAACATTTAAATCCAACTGACGAAGTTCGGTAATCAATGCTTCATTCTGTTGCTCCTCAGCAGTTAACGATTGGTATTTGGCTAACAGGTTTTTATCCTTATATGCTTCAGCAGTTTGAATAAACTGATCCATGTATTTCTTCTTGAAGTTTTCGAGCATTTGGGTTTTTTTACCCGTCTCCATCTCTATCGATCCTTCCATCCAATAAAAGTGTTGTGCCTGCTCGGCAATCGACTTTTCTTTCAGGGATTCTCGAATGTCTTTTTGTGTAAGGTTGTTAATGTCTGTTGTACAGATTTCTATCATTCGATATTGAGCCGATTGAAACCCACTGGCTGGCAATAAGGACATGCGGAATTTCAAAAATTGCTCTTTCTCCATACCATGTACCATGATGCTGAAAGACTTAGTCAGCACCTCAAAATAATTATTGATACGCTTTATGCGAGCGATAAAAAAGTCAACTTCCAAACGATTCTTCCAACCTAAGTCTTGCCCCTCTTTAGAAAGGTTTTTTCCATTATGCGCTATTTGCTCAATCTCATTCAGCGCTAATTTGAAGTATAACTCTGTAATTTGATGGTAGATGATGAAGATTTCTTCATCAGGAAAATCCGTCTTAGGGTACTGCAAACTCAATAGCGTATCTACACAGGTATAATCCCAATAATGTAAAGGGTTAGCGTACAACAAGCCATCTAGGTAAGACCCTAAATCTTGTCCCGAAGTAGCATATTTTTCCTCTAGTTTATCTACTTTTCCTTTGATTTCATCACTCCATTCCATATCCAAAGATTTATCCATGCAATTTATCAAAATTTACAGGCAATAGATGCACTACAAAAAGGAGTTATTGACAGGGTTTTAACACATTTCGTAATGAATAGTTCTAAAATAATCTAGTATAAAGTAATACAACCATTAACTTTTTCTGATTTTGATTTGTTTTATGTAACTTTGTATAGTTTTTATATTTAAAAGCTATACAAATTTGTAATTCAATTTAAAAAACA
>CEWG01217385.1_pt1 | contig 13715 bp, 10 predicted proteins | sample 361411 | NCBI WGS metagenome assembly CEWG01 (sample SAMEA2622173, study PRJEB7988) | marine metagenome | biome: marine biome (ENVO:00000447); feature: surface water layer (ENVO:00002042); material: "saline water (ENVO:00002010), including plankton (ENVO:xxxxxxxx)" | depth 5 m | reverse complement strand
GGTTGCATGGCAAAGTGGCATGGGATATCTCGACGCAAACCAACTGGCGGACGCTTGAAGCGACCAAACCGTTATCGCGGGAAACGTCGAACAGAAATTTCAAGCGAGGTTCAGTATGCCTTTGTGGGTGATGTTGATGCTTCTAAGAAGTATAGAAAGAATGCAGGTTCCCAGACAGTTAGAGTAACTTCTGCTCATACAGTAAATGTTCATACAAAAGATGGCAAAACTACTCGTTCGACAATATCTAACGTACTAGAAAATAGCGCTAATCTTAATTTCGTTAGACGTAACATCGTTACCAAGGGGGCGATCATTCAAACTGAACTTGGTAAAGTCAAGGTAACCAGTAGACCCGGTATGGATGGAGTAGTTTCCGGCGTGCTTGTCGAAGAATGATCCAGTCGAAGCACTCAAGTTTGCGGAATAACGCGGGGCGAGCAGTAGCATGACAGCGGACAAGTCAAAAATGACATTGTGGACCAGATACTTTGATTCTAAATTATCTCGTTCAGAAGGACGACGAGTTTCCAAAGAAGCTTCTATTCCCAGCCCTAGTTTAGAATCAATTGTTTGGGCTGCCAGAGATGTTGGCCTCTCGAAGATGAAACGTGATGCAGAAGCCAGCCACCCTTCTCGCCCTCACTCTATGGAGGGTAGGCTAATCCTTTCCACCAAAGAGGCTGTTTCAGTAACGAAAGCTAGTTCTAAGGAGGGTGTAATGAGAACTATAGGGATTCGTTTGAGAAACCAATATATTGAGGCTAAAAGTGACGAAAGTCCGAAAAAGAAAACCCAAAAGAAAGGCGATAAACAGGTTCGGTCCCAAAGAAAATCATTCAAGGGAAAGAATAGCGGGCAGAGAAAAAAGCGTTTTGGCCGTAAATGACTATATTTCTGGCGTCCATCCAAATTCGTCCTTAACTCGACCATTCATGATATCCGTGAGTGCAGTGTATAATTTTTGAGTTATTTCTCCAATCCCTCCATCACTGTAGTTTGCTATTTTCCCACCGTGTTCTATCGAACCGATAGGAGAAATAACTGCCGCAGTTCCAGCACAAAATGCTTCATCCGCAGTCATGGCAAATTCAACATCCACTTTCGTTTCTTGAACTTTATAACCTAATGTCCTTGCTAATTCAATTGTTGACATTCTGGTGATGCCTGGTAAAATAGTACCCGTTAGTTCTGGTGTGTAGATAACTTTGTCTTTTATGCAAAAGAAATTGGCGGCACCGACTTCCTCGATGTATCTGTGATTTACGGCATCGAGATAAATGATTTCCGCATACCCTTCTGCTTTTGCTTTTTTTGAGGGCATCATCCCTGGAGCATAATTTCCTATTGCTTTAACTCCACCAGATCCACCTGGTGCAGCCCTATGATATTCATCTGATACTTTCAATGAAATTGGATTCAAACCGCCTTTGAAGTACGGGCCTACTGGAACTGCATAAATCAAAAATGTATATTCAGGAGCAGGAGCAACACCTAAAATTGGTCCACTTCCGAATATTAGCGGTCTGATGTACAATTCTCCTCTTCCTGTCGGAGGTAACCAACGAATATTTTCTTGCACTACTTTCTTTACTGCGTCTAGAAACATTTTTTCAGAGACGGGAGGCATACCCAGTCTTCTACAACCATCAGCAGATCTTCTTGCATTAAATTCTGGACGGAATAGTAATACCCTTCCATCTTCAGCTCTTCTTGCTTTCATTCCTTCAAACAAACCTTGTCCATAATTGATGACACCTGAAGCCGGAGATATCCTTAAATTTTGATAATCTTGCATTGTGCCATCTTCCCATTCACCACCTTGTTCACATTTTGAAATAAACATTCTATCGGTTTCTGTAAAACTAAAAGTCAGACTATCCCAATCTATACTTGGTTTGGACTCATCTGACATTACAGTGGCCTCGGTTGGATTGTCAGGGAGAGGGGACGGCTTTCAACCGTTTTGCTCAATCAAACACAAAATAGCATTAGGAGAACTTCACAAGTGTAAGTATGATACGCCCAGATGGAAGACAGGGTGTTCTATATGCATTGGACAGAGGAAGCTTGCATTATCTCAGGAGATAATCGCGCTTTATCTGGAAAGGTTGGAAAAACTGTAATTGAATTATGGTGCAGGTCAAAATCAGGTCACTCAGTACTATTACTTGTTCATGGATTAAATCCTTACATTGAGATTTCAGACCCAAAAACAGATTCAAATTCTACCTCTCCCTTTTTGTCCTTAGAATCTATTTCAGATGATTGGAAAGTTGTAGATTCTCCATTATTTATTGGGAATAAATTGTATGAGGGGGTTGAAAGGCCGCATTGGAGAGTTTTCGTCAAGGATACTACGGTTGTAAGGAAATTGCGAAGCGAGTTGTCTTCCCAAGGATGGGATGTAACAAGTTCTGACATAATGCTTGTTCACAGATTATTAATGGACTGTGATTTAGGCCCTCATATTTCCTTTTCAGGAGAAGTTCTCTGGGCAAATGATCGTGCTCCGAAAGAGATTAACAGATTAGATGACGCAAATATAGCTTCAGAGAAAATAAAGCAACTCGGAGGAGCAGGACTATATCCGGTAGATCTCATAATGTCTTGTGATATCTCTGATTTGAACCGTATAGAACCATTTCCAACACCCTTTGTAACCTTTTCTTACGATTTGGAAACAAGTGTGATTCACAATACAATTCTGTGTGCTGCAGCAGTTATTGACAGAAATGGAGAGCGAACAATTCATGAATTTAAGGGTACAGAAATAGAAATAATGGAGGGCCTCACAAGATTGGTAAGAGAAGAGGATCCTGATTTTATCACCGGATATAATATCGACAATTTTGACCTTCCCAGAACCCAAGATCGATCAGAAGAAAATAGCAATACCTTTTCAGAACAGTCGTCTATGTTTGGTTGGGGGCGAGTACCACTAACTGACAAAGAAATAGGCTCTAAACAGTTAGGTCGCATATTTCCAAAACGTCAACAAAATAGAGTATGGAGAATTTCTGGTAGGATTCCGCTCGATGCTTGGTGGCAAGCAAGGCAGACATTGAGTCCACAAAGAGAATCTCTTAGATACGTATCTAATCTTCTGTGGCCAGAACAAGATGATAAACAAAAATTAGATGTCGATGCAAGTCAAATGGATATGGAATGGGCAAATCGCCCAGAGGAAGTTATGGAATATTGCGTTAGAGACACCATACTACCACTAGATATTCTTGAAAGATTGAAATCAATTCCTAGAAAAGAGGCTCTTGCATCAGTATCTTCTACAACCGTTGAAACGGCATCTGCGGGCACAACTAGTCAATGGATAGATTCCCTCGTTGTAAGGTTGGCCGATAAAAACGGAGTAGCCATTCCAATGACAAATCGTACCTCTGGTAGAAGAGAACAAATTGCTGGCGGATATGTTCATGAGGTCGAACCCGGGGTAAAGAATTGGGTTGCAGTACTGGATTTCAAGTCAATGTATCCTTCAATAATGATATCTAATAACATATGTTCAACGACGTTAATTAGAGACAAGAGTATTGATGATTCTCACTATGTTTCTCCAATCACCGAGACTAGATACTTATCAAAACATGAAAGAATTGGATTAGTCCCTCTGCTCCTACAAGAATTGATGAACAGTCGTGATAAGTACAAGAAGGCATATTCTCGTGCTGTCGAAAACGGAGATGATGATGAGGCGTTTTTGAATGACCAGTTGCAATACGCGGTTAAAATTCTAATGAATTCTTTTTACGGAGTATTTGCATCGAGTTTTTACCGTTTCACTCATGAAAAGTTAGGCGCTAGTATAACAGAATGGGCTAGATACAATATTACTGAGATTATAGCTAATTTGGAGAAAGACGGCTATGATGTAGTGTATTCTGATACCGATTCAATATTTGTTTGCACGATGGATGATAACAATACTCCCGCGAAAAAACCAGATTCAGGTAGTGAATTATTGGCTTGGGAATCTGCTAAAGAGGAAACCATCAAACTTGGTGAGCATTTAGCGAATCAATTTACTAAAGAAGGTGCTGAATTAGAGTTTGAAACAGCCCTATCTGCTTTTTTCTCTCATGGGGCTAAGAAAAGATACGTAGGTAGAGTGATCTGGCCCCGAGAAGAATTGTTGATACGAGGTTATGAAGTTAGACGCACAGACTCTTTCACTGTACTCAGTAAGACTATGACAGAGATGTTTGAATTAATTTTAGAAGGTGACGAGGAAGGTGCAATTAATCTTGCTAAGCACGTAATATCAGAAGTTCAACAAGGAAAAATACCTCCATCTGATTTAATTGTTAGTCGTTCTTGCAAAGGATCTTGGGACAAAAAGACTGGAAAATGGGTATTTGACAAAATTTATGCCAATCCGGATAGTTTACCATATGTCAGAGCTGCCAAAGAAAGAATCAGTAGAGGTCTACAATTTACCCCAGGTATGAAAGTAGGTTACATCATAACCGATTCTAAGACGAGTCCGATGGAGGTTAGAGCATGGTTAGTCGACGAAATTGGGGGCGAACCACCTAAACCAGATTCTCAATATTACATCAACAGACTAGCAAAATCCTTGGGAAGAATCACTTCAGCTTTGAATTTTGATGAATCTAAGTTGAAAGACTATGCCAAAAATCCCTCAACGCAAAAGTCGTTATTTGACTTTTAGTTATTTTTACACGTAGCCGTAGGTTTGATGAGATATCGTTCCTACGCCATGTATGATGGCGCGCCTACGTGAACTCGCATTTTTGCTCGTTTTGCTGATGATTAGTACTCCATTGGCAGGTTGTTTGGACCAATTTAGTGGCAATAATGCCCCGACTTCTACATTTTCAATGAATCCTGATTCCAATGTCAGGTCAGGTGAAGAAATAACATTTAATGCAGCGGGTTCGTCAGATCCTGATGGGGATTCATTAGTATTTACTTGGAACTTTGGCGACGGTAACACAGGCTCAGGGCTAACAACGACTCATTCTTATGTTCAAGATGGAGAGTATACCGTAAGACTGACCGTTAGTGACGGTTCTCTTGAAACTACAACAAAAAAGACGTTGATTATTATTGATCCTTCTGCGAGAGAGCCGCAAGCCAAAATAAGTGATGACAAGGATGACGATTGTGAGGGCGATTCAGCTCCGGCTGGTAGCTTCGTATTGGTATGGGTTTGTGAAGAAGACAAAGAGATTAGCGATAGAGAAGTCGAATTTACTACAACAGTCGATTTGGATGCTTCAGATTCATGGGCTGGTTGTGACCCTGATGATTCAGATTGTTATGCTGAAGAATATATTGTCGAGTGGAATTGGGATTTAGATACTAGTTACGATTCTGACAATGACGGTAACACTGAGAATGACATTGATGCTACTGGAGAAACAATCGAATGGACAACACTCCCATCCACTGGAGACCCAGTCACTGCTGGCGCGTGGGAAATCAGTTTAACAGTGATTGATAACAATGGGCTCTCATCAACAGATGAGACCAAGGTATACGTCAGCTATCGAGGGGTATGGTCGGATTTTGAGATAGATCGCCGTTTGGGAAATGATCCAATTATCATGACTTGGGAATATCCTTTGACTTACGACTCGGAAACAAATGATAAGATTCGCTACCTTCGTTTGAAATTGATTTATCCGAAAGAAGATGATGGTGCGGGGGGAATTACTGTAGATTCTGAAAATATTTTGGATATATATGTGTATAATTCTACCGATGATGAGGTAGCCAACACTACAGCCATAGGTCCAGATAACAGAGATGCTGGTGATTGTGATTCTGACGATCGTTGTGTTTGGATGGTAATTAGCGGCTCAACTGTTAGGGGTAAATTACCAGGGCAATGGACTGCAGACATACAAAATGAGAAAACTCACAACACGGAGATAAAACATTTCATTATTGAACTTGAATATCGATGAACTGCGTCCCATTTTATACTGTAAATTGTGTAGAACAATATATTCATTGTGATGAATGGTTTCAAATATACCTCTACGGTCGGCGGGCTACTTAGAGGTGTATCATATGGGTTCACAATGGGAAGATAAAAGCAAACCGCACTTGAATATTGTATTCGTTGGTCACGTAGACCACGGAAAATCGACAACAGTTGGAAGACTACTATTAGATAGTGGTCACATCGAACAACACGTCATCGATAAAAATGAGAAACTTGCGTCTGAGCAAGGTAAGGCTGGTTTCGGTCTTGCTTACGTAATGGACGGACTAAAAGAAGAGCGTGAGCGTGGAATTACCATCGACGTAGCTCACAAAGAATTCTACACACCTAACTATTACTTCACCGTTATTGACGCTCCAGGTCACCGTGATTTCGTAAAGAACATGATTACCGGAACAAGTCAAGCTGACGCAGCAGTTCTTTGCGTTGCTGCTAACGACGGGGTAAATGCACAAACCAAGGAACACGCTTTCCTAGCACGTGTTCTGGGTGTCAAACAACTAATCGTAAACATCAACAAGATGGATATTAGCGGTGTTGACTACTCTGAAGACAAATATAATTCAGTGAAAACTGAAGTTTCTAACCTGCTAAAGATGGCTGGATTCAACCCAGCTGACGTTCCAATGATCGCGGGCTCTTCCTTCTACGGAGAGAACATCTACAACAAGAGCGAAAATATGGGATGGTACAAGGGACCTACACTATTCGAAGCAATTGACAAAATTCAAATGCCTCCAAAACCAACAGACCGCCCTCTAAGGCTTCCAATTCAGGATGTTTACAAGATTAGCGGTATCGGAACGGTTCCTGTAGGAAAAATCGAGACCGGTGTCTTGAACTCTGGTAAGACTGTTGTCTTTAACCCAAGTCAAAAATCAGCTGAGGTAAAGTCGATTGAGATGCACCATACAGTTCACGCTAAGGCTGAACCTGGTGATAACGTAGGATTCAACGTTCGTGGTCTAGCTGCAACAGATATCCGCCGTGGAGACGTGGCTGGTTATCCAGAGAATGCACCAAACTTCGTACGTCACGACGAAACTTTCGTTGGACAAATCCAATTAATGGACATTCCAAAAGCAATTGGTGCAGGATACACTCCAGTATTCCATTGCCACACCAGCCAAGTAGCAGTTCGATTCGTTGAACTTCTTGAAAACTCAAAGACAAAGGAAGCAAACCCTCCGTTCCTAAAGACCGGAGATGCTGCTCTAATCCGATTCGGACCTACCAAGCCTATGGCTATTGAGCAGATGGATGCATTCCCAGAACTTGCAAGATTCGCTATACGTGACATGGGTAAGACCGTAGCTGCTGGCGTCTGCATGAAGATCGAAAAGAAAGCTTAGATTTGTGAAGTAAGATTGGTGAGTGAATTAAATGCCAGTCGTTACAACAATCAAGTTAACTGGTGATAATCACAAAGATGTAGATTTAGTATGTGCTACAATTAAGGCTATTTCAGATAAATCTGGTGTTGCACTTCGTGGACCTATACCTCTACCTACTAAGAAATTGGTTGTACCTTGCAGAAAATCTCCTGATGGAGAAGGTGCAGAGACTTGGGATCATTGGGAAATGCGTTTCCATAAGCGCCTTCTTGAACTTGTGACAAACAGTTCGAAAGACGAGAAGGCATTGAAAGCCATTATGATGATTGAATACCCTGATTCGGTTACCATTGAACTTTCACTTCGAAATCTTGGATAAAAATCTTCAATCTTAGATTTTTGTTGCGAGACTTCATTCTCTTATCTCAAAGAGCTGCTTCGTCATTTGCTAGGCTTCCCATTGGGTCCCAAGCAGGTAATACGATAGGTTCGGTGTCAAGCCCTTTCATCATCTTTTCATTAAGATAGTTAGTTGGTGCTGCAATCTCAAACATGTGTTCATCATACCATGAGTCGTTCATAGTGTAGAATCCTTCTTCTCCGCTCTTTTTTGCACCCCATGAGTTTTCAACCCTCCATCTTCTAGGAATTCCATCAATAACATCAACTCCCGTGAATAGCATTGCATGTGTCATCATAGTCTGGCCATACCTCAAACGATCTGCTTTATCCATACCAAATTTTGCACCATATAATTCTTCAAAATCAAATAATTTAGCATCCCAAAGACCTTTTTCTCTGTGCATTTGTTTACCTACATCACACCCCATCCAAACTGGTAAACCGTCTTCTAAGAGTTTCTGAGTAATATTTTTCATTTCCTGGCTTGGTACATTTAGGTAAACTACCGGTGGTCCCCCGGCTACATTCTGTAGATAATCTACCGTATAGGTTTGATAGTATTCGTTTCTTGGGTCATTTACGATACAAACGTAATTTTCCCAGTCTATATCTACATATTCCTTGGCAAATTCCTGTGGTGTCATAGTTCCTTTTCTGTGGAAATCTCCATTTTTATCTTCCCACTGCCAATCAAATTTCTCAGGTGGAGTTCCTAGATGTATACACAGGATTTTCCAGATATCTTCGACTTTTTTGTCTTTATGAGCTCTGGCATCTTCTATAGAACCTCCATTATCTATTATAGCTCTCAATTCACTCGCTCCGCTTCTTAGAATATCTTTTAGTATGGCATTCATCCATCGGGTGCTGGATGAAGAAATACTTTCGGGATACGCAGTTTTTGGGACTAATCCATGTTTTCTAATCAGGTTCATCGCCATATTCCATTGTCCTCCATCTCCTATTGGATCACCTAATAGAAAACCTATCGTTCTGTCATCTAGAGGTCTGTCGGAAGTGTCTATGATGGCTTCAAAGAAATGATTACTTCTCTCAAACTTATCCCAAAAATGGATGTGTGATTGGCTGAATTCAAAATTTTTGACATTTAATTTTTTCATTGTTCCAGGTCGGAAGAGATTTAATGTTGCAAACAACCAACATCTCCCACTACTTTTTTGATTGGTTACTTTCCAATCATCCAATTTTACTGAGAATGATGAATCAATACTCTGTACAAGGTCTCTATTTAGTGCGATATCTATCAGGTTACCGTTTGTAACAGCATTCTGCGCAACCTTCGCTGCAGGATCTTTACTGAAATTAATTCTGAATTGTTTTAGTTGTTCGTTAGTGATCGATTCTCCCATTGGCATACCCTCTATGGAGGCACTGGAACATTGACGACTCTAAGTCATTACTTCTCTATATCTCTGCTGATTCCGCAAAACCTGCCGCTATTAACGTATCAGCCATTAATGACGAAAAGTTAGCCACCTCCCCCGCAGTCAATTGAATTTCAGTGCCTTCTTCATCAATTATTGGTTCTGTAAGGTCTTGTAACATCCTAATTCTCTTCATATCTGAGAGATTTCCTATAGAATTAGATTCTTTTATTGAACTAGCGGGCATTGCCCCGGTGGGTCCTTCCGGATAATCATCCATCTGTCTTATTCTATCTTCTTCATCTAATTCAGGTTCGTTCCACATTTCTTGTGTTGGAGCAGGTGGTAAATTATTTTCAATCGATTTAGATAATACATCATCTGATTCATTAAATTCTGTCAAGATGGCATTTCCCCCAAGGTTAGATTTCTTGACAACTTCAGGTTTTCCACCATGAAGCATGTTATCCCATAAGACATCATTTTTGTATTTCTCAACCAATCTCTCTATTCCTGTGTAATAAATTCTTTCGGAGGGATCATGTCTTTGCCAATTTAATGGTGGTACTTGATTCTCGTTTTGCTTACCATTAGGCGTTTTTACCAGGTTACTGAGAATCGCGTGTTGAGCAAATGCATTCATTCTCAATCTAGTTAAATCAGATACAGATGTTCTGGCAACTCCTAATCTACGTGTTTGCAGTTGAGTCTTCGCATTCATTCCTTCATTTCTTATAGTTTCAGCTAACTCATTTTCTAAATTAGTCAAAAGTTGTTGTATCGATGACCAAAAATTCGGTATTGTGATTTCTTTTGGAAGATTGGGGCTTGATTTTTGTAATCTAGTTAATTCAAAAAGTGCTTTTTCTACGACAATTAGTTGTTGCTTTGTCAATCTTGATGAAGCAACCTCGTCTATCATGTAAGCAACCCGACTTACGGCAGATAGAGGAAGGCCATGAATGATTCCTTTGTTTATCTCCTTTCAAGTCTCTTCATCCGTTGAACTCAATAAGAAAAAACCTCTCCGAGGCTCGCAGGTGTACCCGAGTGGTCAAAGGGGTCGGGCTCAAGTTCCGATGCGTAGAGCTTCGCAGGTTCGAATCCTGCCTCCTGCACCATCCTCAGCTTCTAGACTCTATGAATTGTCTCAGAAACTCAATCGTTCCGAGTGTTCCTTTGGATTTCGTTAAGTAATCGGCTGCCTCAGAAACACCTTCGAACTCATCATTTACTGCAACTGCAAATCCACATAACTCAAACATTGGGATATCATTGGATGCGTCTCCGACTGCAATTACTTTCTTTGGATCAATACCTCGTTGTTCAAAAGCAACCATAAGGCCATTGGATTTGTTTAGACCTTTCTCTGTAATATGGACTGCAAATCCGGTTGGAACAATCTGTAAATCCGGCCATCTTGAATTCTTTAATGCCGTCCTCATTTTCTCATAGTTCTCAGTATCTAATAAGCACCATTCTGTTTCTCTCCAACGATTTGTCTCTATACCTTTAGGATCTAATCCTTCTATCTGAGTAGCTAACCATTCAGCAGCATCTCTAGCCCTTTTACCGTCAGCTAAACATCTGATTGGAAATCCGGCTTTCGTATCCCAAACCATACCTCCGTTTTCTCCAATAACAAAGCCACTGATAGCCAATACTTGTTGAATCGGAGTTACGTTTGGAAGAGTCCTTCCAGATGCTAATGAAACTATTATACCCATTTCTTCAATTTTTCTAATTAAGGGTATTAATTCAGGCTGAAAACCGTCTAAATCAAGAAGAGTTCCATCAATATCGAAGACAATCATCTCCCAATCATCGCCTTTCGGTAGTTTGCTCATGTGTTCGCGAAAGGGTTCTTTCTCAAGATGTAATCGTTCATACCTTATCCAGTCATGTTCAAGGATAGTGCACTAGTCCCAATGTCATGGAGGATGAAGATTTTCTACTTCTTGATGATGATGAAGAGTCTGAATCGTCTATTCCTGCTGATAAACCACCATCCGAGAAAAAGATAGATTTAGGTTCTAATAAGATAATTTCAGGAATATCAAAAACAGTTGAGAATAGAATTATCCAATTTAAAGAATCTAATGAACTGAAGAAAATTCTGGATGAAGGTAAAGAAAATCTAATCTCGTTTTCAAGAAGCGCTGATAATCTGTTTGATACAGATTTGGTAATTGATGGTAATTATGAAATAGAATGGGAAATCGACGGGATGGATTGCGCAGATTGTGCAATGAAAGCCACCAGAGCAGTTAATAGATTACCTGGTATTCATAATGTCAAAGTTTCTGTCACAGAAGGAAATGTAAGGTTTAATTTAGATATGGCAAAAGGAAGAATTTCCAGAGTCAACTCTGTGCTGGAAAGTTTGGGACACAATCCAAAAATAATTTGGAAGGCAGTTTTAGGGCTGACTCCTAGCCGAGCAGCTGGTAATCTGGGAATAGATCGAAATTCCTTGAAGCATGCATTACTCGATGTCCCTGGAATAATAAACGTCAGACTTGAGGAAGGTAAAATTGAACTTCAAATGATAGATTTTACTTCTTTAAAATTACAAGAGATCTCTGATGAGAGAATCTCACAGTTACTAGGAAAAGATATCAAATTGGAGTTGTCAAATAGTTCAAAACTCAGACCTGATCAAGTTCAACTTCTTTCAGCAGTATTCACTTTACCCCTTTTGATGGGAGTAATCGCTATAGAAGAGTTTCAATCAATACCCAATAATTTAGGCTTATTATTAGCTGTAATTGGTATTTCGTTTGCGGGATTACCGATGCTCAGAAAAGCCGCAGCAAGTATCAGAAATAGGGTACTTGGCTTCCAAGTTTTGACTTCCTTAGCAGTAATTGGTGCAATGATTATGCAAGAATATGCTGAAGCACTTGTAGTTACTGGACTAGTCGCCTTCGCATCTCATCTAGAAGAAATTGCATTGGTCCGGGCTAGAAATGCAATGCAAGGAGGATTAGACAGGTTGCCTCGACTTGCTAGACTCTACTCTGAAAATGATTGGGTGCCCGTTCAGGCATTATCGGTTGGGGATGTTGTTGAAATTAGGTCTGGCGAGGTAATTCCGGTTGATGGATTAATTATTGAAGGAAATGGTGCCATAGATCGCGCACCACTAACTGGTGAACCAATCCCCAACGGAGTTTCTGAAGGAGATATTGTCGAAGCAGGATTGGTATTAGTTAGAGGCCCTATTATCGTTAAATGTGAGGCTATAGGAGAATCTACAAGATTAGCAAGCCTGATTGATTTAGTTCGAAATTTTCGTGAGATGCCTACTAAAACCCAAACAACAATCGAGCGATTCACGGCACTTTGGGTTCCAATTGTGCTTGTAGGTTCTCTGGCTTACGGATTATTTACGAAGGACTATGTTACAACATTAGTTTTGTGGGTTGTATCTTGCCCCTGTTCCCTACTCTTAGCAGCCCCTGTTCCCCACGCAACAGCCCTGTCCTCGGCTTCAGCATCGGGCTTAGTAGCGAGGGGGGGGGACGTTCTTGAAGCAGCTGCATCGATTGAACTAGCACTGTTAGATAAAACTGGAACTTTAACAACTGGTAAACCTAAAATTGGAGAGTTTGTATGTAACGAGGATCAGAATAAGGATACCATTCTTGCTATAGTTTCAGCCTTAGAAAAACGTTCTAATCATCCTTATGCCAGAGCAATAATTTCCCTCGCCGATGAGCATAATGTCAAATCCAAAAAAGTCACAGGTATCAAAGATGGTGAGGCAGGAGTTTACGGTAAAATAAACGGTAAAGAAATAATATTTGGTAGAGTTGACTGGTTACAATCACAAAATGTTACATTAACTAAAGTTGTCGAAAATGTATTAAATTCTGCCAAAAACAAAGGCCACGGAGTTAGTGTTCTTTCTATAGATGGTAGGTCTGTGGCTGTGTTTACATTTATTCATGATGATGCCAGAGATGGTGTAAAAGAAATGGTTAACACCCTACAAAAAGAAGGCATAATAGTTGAGATTCTCAGCGGGGACGAACAATCATCTGTGGAATCTTTTGCTAAACAACTTGGGATAGATCCAAGTATTTGTAGAGGAAATGTTGATCCTGAAGGAAAAGCTCAGTGGGTAGTAGATAGAAGTAAAGCACGTAAAACTTTGATGGCTGGAGATGGATTTAATGATGCGGGTGCATTAGCAGCAGCCAATATAGGCGTCGCGGTTGGTAGCGGCGATCAAGTCAATTTAGAAGCAGCAGATGTTCTGATTCCAGGGGACGATCCAAGAGCAATAGTCAGATTAATTCAACTTGCTAAAAGGACAAAAATGATAGTCAATGTAAATATTGCAATTTCTGTTATTGTGACTCTAATATTGGTTATGACAACTTTGGCGGGTTTCAACACAAGTATTGCAGCTGGTATCGCGATCCATGAAGCAAGCGTGTTCCTGATAATCATCAATGGTATGTTTGTTTCTAGCAATAATGATGGAAGGATCACAGTTTTGCTGAATTTAATGAAGGATTTGGCCAACGATCTCAAGGAAGCATTTATTGCACTTTACAAGACCAATAATACGACCGCTTGATAACCAATAAGGGG
>CEWG01013703.1_pt1 | contig 13715 bp, 9 predicted proteins | sample 361411 | NCBI WGS metagenome assembly CEWG01 (sample SAMEA2622173, study PRJEB7988) | marine metagenome | biome: marine biome (ENVO:00000447); feature: surface water layer (ENVO:00002042); material: "saline water (ENVO:00002010), including plankton (ENVO:xxxxxxxx)" | depth 5 m | reverse complement strand
CTTGGAGGCATGTCAAAATCACAAAAGCAGGCTATGCAAGGAAATTTAGATCGTTATCGAACAATTATGGATAGTATGACTGCATGGGAGAAAAATGAGCCTGCAAAAATCAAAGCCGACAGGATAAAGCGCATTGCTCGCGGTTCAGGTGTTAAAGAAAAGGATGTGCGAGAACTTATCGGTCAATGGAACCGTTCGCGAAAGATGATGAAAGGGATGGGCGGTAATCGGAAATTAAACAAACAGATGCGAAAGATGATGAAAGACGGTGAAATGGACATAGACCCTACATCGTTTGGAATGTAGGTTAGTCATCCTTTGGTGGCAAATCAGGTATTTCCTTGATAACGGCTTCTGCTTTTGCTGCTTCCTCGGCCAATCTTTGTTCTTCGGCTAACCTAGCATTTTCTTCTTGGAGTCTCTTTGCCTCAAGTTCTTCGGAGATTTTCATATTCGCCTCGGCTAATTTTTTTGCCTCTTCTTCTAGTGCGAGTCTTTCCTTTTCATCAGCTAATCTTTTAGCTTCCTCCAGTTCGAAATTCAACTTAGCTTCTTCCGCTAAGCGTTCTTCTTCAGTAATTTTTATCGCTTCTTCAACCATTTTCAAATGTGCCTCATTTGCGAGTTTAGCATTAGCTTCTTGCTCTGCCTTTAGGCGAGCTTCGAGTTCTGCCTTCAACCGTACCTCTTCCTCTAATTTTAATCGAGCTTCTTCGGCTGCCTTCAACCTAGCTTCTTCCTCAACTCTAGCATTTTCCTCTGCTTGTAAGCGAGCTTCTTCTTCGGCTTTCAGTCTGGCCTCCTGTTCAAGCCTGGCGTTTTCTTCGGCCTTCAAACGAGCCTCTTCTTCGGCTTTCAATCTAGCTTCTTCCTCGATTCTAGCTTGTTCCTCAGCCTGTTTACGGGCTTCTTCTTCCTCCAAGGCGCGTCTCTCAGCCTCTGCAGCAAGGCGCTCTTCTTCTTCGATCTTCGCTCTAATTTCTGCTTCAGCCTTGAGTCTTGCTTCTTCTGCAGCCTTTGCTCTAGCCTCAGCTAACGCCTTAGCCTCTTCTTCTGCGCGCAACCTAGCATCTTCCTCTTGTTTGGCTTTTTTCTCCGCTTCGATTCTTAATCTTGCTTTCTCTGCTAATTCTCGCTCTAACCTAGCCTCTTCCTCTAATCTTTGACTCAAAGTGTATCGTTCAATGACAACATCATAAATTGCCTTATAATCATCATCGCTCAAATCCAAGGTTTCAGTCCTAGCTACTATCATGTATTGTTCAATTTCAGTTTGGGAAAAAGTTCCCTCATGAGTGCTCAAGACAGTTCTTAGAACTTGGTAAAATTTACGTTGTTCAGATTTAATCATTCCGTCCGAAGTGATGAAATCTTGAACCAAAGTAAGTACCTCGGTCATGTTCAAATTCTCGGACATAGCATTACCAATTGGTTGAGGCTTTTGTCCTTTACTCCTTTAATTTGAAATCTCAGTAAGTTTTCGCTAGGATAATTTTTCTTTTTGTTGGCTTGCCAGACATATGACAATTGGTTTCATTTTCAAATTCATCGGTCGCATCACCAAGGAATGTAAGTCCGGTTAATTTCTCGATAACTTCAGCATGTGCGTCGCTACCATCAAATGCCATTTGGTAAATTTTACCGTCGACTATTTCCCCTTCGATTTTCCACTTTCCGTCTTCTTGTACAAATTTCGGCAAGTCTTGCATGACGTCCTGCATATGAATTGAAGATCTGCTCCTTAACTCTTCAGCAACCTCAGAAAGCACATTGCGGCAATGTTCGGCTATATTTTCCATCGGCAAGGGTTCTTTCCCCCCAGTTCTTCTAGCAGCGAAGACTGTACCTTGGGCAATATCTCTAGGACCTAAATCAAGTCTTAGTGGAACTCCTTTAATCTCCCAGTCATAGTATTTTTGTCCTGCACGAATATCCCTAGCATCGACTTTGACTCTAATACCATTGCTACGAAGAGTTTCAGCCAGTTTTTCCGCTGCTACCACGGTGTCAACATCAGAATTTTTCTTAATCATCGGACAAATGACCACTTGGAAAGGCGCAATCGCTGGTGGCATAATCAAGCCATTATCATCACCATGCATGCCAACTACAGCCCCCAGCAATCTTTCTGACATTCCATAAGTTGTCTGATGACAGTGTTGTTGCTTTGCTTCTAAATTTTCGTAAGTAATATCGAATGCTTTGGCCCACTGGTCTCGGTAGTGGTGGCATGAAGCTACTTGCAGAGTTCTACCATTAGGCATTACGGCATCAATTCCAATCGTATACCATGCCCCGGGAAATGTATCCCATACCGGTCTTTTAGCCTTAATTATGGGTAAGCATAAATCGTGCATTAATCGATCAACAATTTCTAGGTCTTCAGCGATTTGTTTTGACGCGTCTTCCTCATTCGCATGAGCAGTGTGGGCTTCGAAGAAATGAATTTCCCGCACTCTAATAAATGAGCGAGTTTGTTTAGTTTCATATCTGAAAGTATTAACCATTTGATAGATTTTCAGAGGTAGGTCCTTGTGTGACCTGATCCATAATGGAAACATCGTGTACATTGCAGTTTCCGAAGTAGGTCTTAGAAACATAGGAATATCAAGTTCGTTTTCACCTGCATGTTTGACCCAGTAAACTTCTTTTTTGAAACCACCTTCATCATCCTCATCACGTAACTCATCCGGGTCGACACCTTCTTCTCTCGCCCTCTTTAATCTGGCAACAAGCGCGTTTTCTTTTTCTAACAAATTCTCAGGAATTAGTAGGGGGAAGTTTACTTCCTCATGGTTGGTTTTCTCCATTTCAGCATGAGTTAAATCATCAATCAATCTCATGGTTTTCCAGCCATAAGGTCGCCATACATCCATTCCCTTAATCGGATATCTTTTATCCACTAGATCTGAGGCTTCAACAATAAATGGATACCACTCATTGAAGTTTTCAATTTTTGAAGGTATACCTCGTTTGGCCTTGCCTGGACCTTGGCTCATATTGGCAACTGCAATCATCTATTTCATCAAGATGACGGCGTAAAATGAAATTTTTTCCTCTATCTTCGATATTTAATAATCGCCACAATCGCTGCTAAACACCATATTATTTCTAAAACTAAAAACGCCCATTCGTAAATCAGTAAAGCTCTGATGGCTAGTAGGCCTGAACCTAAAGCCATTAGAACCAGATAAACCCGTTCCTTACTGCCGATAACATTTCTAGTTTCAAGTAAGAAAGCAGTCAAAATTAGTATCATACCGAGATATGATAAAATTTCTGAAAAGGGTTCGATTTCCATCAAACTCACTTTTTACGGAAAATTAAGAAGGTGACGATTAGAAGTGCAGAAATCGCAACTAGGTCAGGTATTCCAATACCTCCGGTCTGACCTCCTAAGCCAGCAGCGCTATCTCCCAGGATTGTGTAAGACCACCCATCGGACGAACCTATTTTGTTAATACTCATCCAATTAATCCTAGTTTGTTCAGTTCCTCGACATTGGTCTGTGTCACACACCCCTTCGAGGATACTTGAAAACAGACCAAACAAATTAGCTATTACAATTAACAGTCCTGAAACAGCACCATATTTGAGTAATTTTGAACTTTTAGAATTTGGACTATCAAGAATGGGAATATCGATGTCTGGGAGTTCGCTTGGCGATATTCCAACAGGTTGAATCACTTCTATTAGCATCTCAGTAGGTGGTGCAACCTCGGTCACCGGTAAACCGGGGGCACTTGGAACGAAGTCTCGGGCTTTAACGGGCTTGACAGGAGCGATTTTAATTCCATACAATCTATCAGCAAGGCTCACTAAAGCAGCATCGTCAGCAATTTCTGACGGTTCTAATTCCCCGTCGAGCAACTGTTGAAGTCTGTCTCTAACATCAGACATTAGTATCCCCCGTAATAATAGGGGGTGTGCTTATCATTCAATAATCCTCCTTTCGAATCAAAATTCAAAAGTTTTCGAATTCATGCATTTCCTGCGGCTTCCACATCAGCCCAGTCCTTCATAAATCCTTCAATACCCTTGTCGGTGAGAGGGTGCTTAATCAACTGCCTGAATATTTTAGCAGGCATTGTGGCTGTGTGTGCCCCCAGTTGTAGGCATTGTAGTAGATGCGTAGGGTGGCGGATTGAAGCAGCCAGAACCTTAGTGCTAATTTCGGGATAATTATCCCAAGTGTTCATAATCTCGGCAATTAGGTTCATTCCTTCATGTCCGGTATCATCAATCCTTCCGATGAATGGAGATACATAGGTCGCTCCAGCCTTTGCAGCCATTAATGCCTGAGAGGTTGAAAATATCAAGGTGACATTTGTTTTTATGCCCTTTTCTGTTAGTACTTTTGTTGCGGCCAAACCTTCAGGCGTACATGGAATTTTGATGATGACATTTTCAGGCAATTCCTTTTTCAGTTCGAGTGCCTGTTCGATCATACCATCAGTATCCAATGCTGTTACTTCAGCTGATATTGGGCCGCTACAAATCGAAGCAATTTCCGCAACGACTTGTTTAAAATCCCTTCCGCTTTTCTTAATCAGCGAAGGGTTTGTTGTAACCCCGTCTAGTATTCCCCAAGCGGCAATCTCGCGAATTTCATCAACATCAGCAGTATCTAAGAAGAACTCCATGTACAACTCGAGTATTAGGCACTCTTTGAATTATCCGATTGAATTATTTTCTGTATCGAGTAAGTAAATAAGTACATGCGGAGATAAATGAAATTATCAACGTGATTCTGATTATATTGTTTATTGTGTCGAATGAATCTGAAACTTTCTCCTTAGAATCAGTTACAGTAGTTTCATTTTCGACAGCAGATTCATTGTCAATGTTTAGAATCTCGTCGCAGAAATCAGGAATTCCATCTGCATCAGAATCTATAGAATCGACTCCAGAAGGGCATTTATCATTTTGATTAGCCACTCCATCGCCGTCGGAATCGATTAAATTATCACAACCATCCGGGATTGAGTCATTGTCTAAGTCGATAGTATCATCGAATCCAAAACACATGTCTTTAGCGTCTTCGACTGTGTCATTGTCAGAATCAATTAAATTATCACATCCATCGGGGATTGTGTCATTGTCGACATCCATCAAATCATCATGACCTTCGCAGATGTCTATTGAATCAGAAACTGAGTCATTATCAGAATCTATTAATTCATCACATCCGTCGGGGATAGTATCATTGTCAACATCTACCAAGTCATCATGACCTTTGCAGATGTCCATTGAATCAGAAACCGAGTCATCATCAGAATCGATTAATTCATCACATCCATCAGGAATAGAGTCATTGTCCAAGTCGATAAAATCATCATAGTCATTACATTTGTCTAAGTTATCTTTAACACCATCTAAATCTGAATCATCGATACACCCATCGCCATCAATGTCCCACGGTATGGAATTTTCATCAGGACATTGATCTGACCATGTTTCAATGTAATCCCCAGGGATAATTTGTCGGTTACTAAAAGCCTCAAAATTTGTGTCATATCTACGAACTTTGAACACTTTATTGCCGTTACCAGTGTAAATTGAATCACCCTGTTGCATCACGTCTCCAGTATTTATTGGGCTGATATATTTCCAAACTATTTCCCCCGTTAAATCGACTTCAAAGAAAGTTCCCCGAGTCCCGTAGGTGACCAGTGTATTACCATTCGGTAAGCGTTCGACACCAGATATTGAAGGTGCGTACATATCTGTACCAATATCCCAAGTCCATGAGGTATTTTCCGGTCCGAATGGCTGATTTGGGTTTTTCGTGTAACTACCGTTGACTAAAGGCGGTGAGAAAACATCAACAGACGAGTACAGTGTATCTCTTCCATTACCATTGTTGTAGACTATCAAATCACCAGCATTTTCCCTGCCTTCTTCAATCCACTGGACATCATGTTGAGCAAATAATACTTGGTCGTTCTCATCTCCTGCCCTATATGCTTCTGGGTTACCCCATCTGTACAGGATATCCCCTCCCATTCCACTATTTCCCCCTGTATGTCCGGCAGCTTGGGAAGTGGTTGTACTGTGGTCAATGATGTATATTTCATTCATGTTTTTACATGAAATTGCAATTTGGTCTAGAACTGGGTTGTAATCAATTCCATTGCAGTGCATCCAATCCCGGCCCCCAGATGCGCCACCTTCAGCGTCCATAAAATTTACATCAAGTAGTTCAGGATGGTCTTCAACATTACCAAAATTATCTTTAGAAGAATCATAATCTTGGATGAGGTGATCCCAAGCGCTCCATCTCCAAACAATATTGTAATCATCGGCACCTACGGGTTCAATTTCTAAAATAATATCAGGCCACAATGTTGTTGAAGTTACCGCTTTATCCGAATTTCCTGTTGTGTCTTTGCCTGCCTGAACCACTTCTTGTTCAGACATTTCTTCCCATGCAATTACCAGAATATTGCCATTTGGCATGGGTTCAATATCATGGTGACTACGGAATGTTTGCGATGAATAAGTCCACGACCACTCTAATTCACCATCCCAAGAAATTCTCTCGATTTTTCCAGCTGCTCCACCGGATGAAAAGTCACCGGGTTGGTTGTTTCCGAGGTTTGCAGTTCTGAGTAGGTCGCCATCTTCTAGCAAGTATGCTGAAAGTCCGGGTCTGTGGCCGCCGGGGGATTCCCAACGGTGTATTTCTCTGCCATGTTCGTCTATGAGATATGTGTCAGTTGAGGAGATAGGTGCGAACAGTGTGTAGCCCAAGCTTATGTGGTTGTTGCAATAAATTAATCCAACAGTCCAAGTTTCATTTCGATTAGCATTACAGACTGGAATCTCTTGATGGTCAGAATTTGATGCATTACTCGATTCAGAGACTCCCAGTAGCGAGACCAACAAAATTCCAATGAGAAATAATGCACGGTAGAATTCTCGCATACCATCACTCATTTACCCTACTTACGGGATTGTGCTTTTTTAACTGCAATTTCAATGTGTTCAGATGATATGCCGAGTAAATTTAGCATTTCATCGGGTTGTCCGGATTCACCAAATCGGTCATTTACCCCAACTCTTTCTAGAGGTGCAGGACAGTTCGAGGACAAGTATTCAGCGACAGCGCCACCTAATCCTCCAATTATGCTGTGGTCTTCTGCTGTTACAATAACGCCGCATTTTTCCACTAGCGATTGGATGAGATTTGTATCTAAAGGTTTGAGTGTATGCATATCAACTACGGAAACCGAAATTCCTTGCTCTGCTAATTTTTCGGCGGCTTTCAAGGATTCCGAGACCATAACACCACAGGCGATAATTGCTGCGTCGTTACCTTCTCGAAGAACCATACCCTTACCGATTTTAATCTCACTATTCTTTCCATCATACATCACTGGAGTCTTATTTCTAGCAGTTCGCATGTAAGATGGTTTGCCAAGATCTGGAAGTTGTTTGGTCAGTTCTTTAGTGCTGACATCATCACATGGATGCATAACAACGACATTTGGCAAAGTTCTGTATATGGCTAAATCCTCAATTGATTGGGCAGAAGAACCATCGGTCCCTGTGTGAGTTCCACCGTGGCTACCGCAAAGGTGAACCGCCAAATTAGGTCGTGCTACTCCATTTCTCATTTGTTCAAAGGCTCGTTCAGTAAATATTGCGAAAGTACTAGCAAACGGAATATAACCAGATGAAGCCAAACCTGCACCAACAAGCAACATATTTTGTTCACCTATTCCACAAGAAACAGTCCGGTCTGGATATTCTTTCCTGAAATGAAGAGACTTAGTTGATTTGCCCAGGTCAGCCTCTAAAACAACTACCTTAGGGTTGTCTGCCAACTCTAGTAGGGCTTGACCGTAGCCATCTCTAGTTGCGGCCATTCTGGTCATGCTTCCACCTCACCAAGTTCGATCATTGCTTGATGAAACTGTTCATCATTTGGAGCAGCTCCGTGGAATGCTGGATTGTCTTCCATGTACGATACACCGGCACCTTTGATGGTATGTGCGATTAAAATTGCCGGGCCATCGTTTGTTTGCTCTAAGAAATCTAATCCATCCATTATTTCACTCATGTCATGACCGTTTATTTCTTTGACTGACCAACCAAAGGATGCCCATTTAGCTGGAATGTCGAACATACGCATCTGTGCTTCACAGAAATCATCATTCTGTATTCTATTTCTATCAAGAATCACCTTAAGATTACCCAACTCATGATGTTTAGCAGCCATAGCTGCTTCCCAAATGCTACCTTCTTGTATTTCGCCATCACCAAGCATAACAAATATTCTTCTCGCACTATTTTCTAATCTAGCGGCAACAGCGCAACCCATACCAAAAGAGAGGCCCATGCCTAGCGAGCCGGCGGAAAAATCCACCCCCGGACACCATTTCATATCGACGTGCCCTTGGCAAACACCGCCGAGGACTCGGTAGGATTCCAAGTCAGCATGAGAAATAAAACCCATTTCTGCTAGTACAGCATACATCCCAGGTGAAGCATGTCCCTTAGAAAGGATAAATCGGTCTCTATCATTCCATTTAGGTTCATCAGGTTTTACTCTTAATCTAGTAGCATATAGCGCTGAAATCAGGTCTATTTCTGAAAGCGAGCCTCCAGGATGACCGGCTTGAGCTCTGTGAACCATTTTTACAATTTCTACTCTGCACCTTCGTGCAAATTCTTTCACTTCATCAATGTCGTTGGTCATGTAGTTAGCCTCAAAAGTCCGGCAATGCCGACGACCTTTGATGCTTTTGCTTAGAAATTTTACGAAAGCTAGCGAAGTTTCGATTTTTATTTGAAAATTCTAATGAATTTTGTGAATGAGTCTTTGAGTACCATCAAACTTTCTTTCAATAGATTTCCTCCACTAGGGAGTGCTCTAGTAGCCAACCAGACGAAGACGAAAACAAACCAGCCGAAAAATGCCAAAGAAAGCCAATTATTTAGAGTACCAGTTTTAAAAATATCGTACAAGTGGAGGTCTGAAACTATTAGCACAGCCACTAAAACTCCAAGTATCGATTCTCCAGCGATAAAACCAGCACCGATTAAAACACCACGATTTTCAACTTCTTTAGCAGCATCCACTGCCTGCTTTGAGGGGGTTTCGAGTATTTCCCCATCAACTCTAATGTGGGCACTTCTAAAGACAAAGTAAGATATTACGCCCCCCAGCATAATAGGAACGGAGAGTCCAAGAGGCAAATAAATTCCAATAGCCACACTCATAACTGGCATTTTTAATCTAATTAGAACAATAGCAATAACTACTCCAAGAAGTATCATTTGTAAGTTTACATCTCCAACAAAAGCACCTCTAACAATATCTCCAATTAATTCGGCTTGGGGTGCAAGTAGTGCCTTGTCACAGTCACGATACTCGATTTCTGCTTGCATAAGACACGCCTTTTCGGTAATTCCAAATGCATTGTGAAGTAACTTCAATGTTGGAGCTATTACCAGTGCACCAGTGATGACTCCAATTATTTCAGCAATCTGCTGTACTCTGGGTGTCGCTCCAACCATGTGACCAGTCTTTAGATCCTGCATAACATCTCCAGCTATCGCAGCCGAAGATGCCACAATGGAGGCAATAAGTACGGTGGCGAGCATCAAGGTTGAGGTATCTAAATTCAGCAATCCATCACCGATAACCAATACTAGAACTACTGTGAACAGAAGTGTTGCGATGGTCATTCCAGACACCGGAGAGTTAGAAGAGCCAACAACTCCGGCGATGTATCCTGCAACAGCTGCGAAGAAGAATGCGGTGACTGCGAGGAATAATCCGCCCGCTAAAGCCAATATCAATGAGCCGGTTTTACTCCAATAGAATAATATGGTTAGCACGACTAGAATTCCACAAAAAATGAAGACTTTATTCATTGGTAAATCTATCTCAGTTCGTAGTAAATCCTCGTCCGTTGATGATTTTGTTCGTATTGCCTTAGAGATGCCAGTAATGATAGTTTTTCGCATCGACCACAGCGTATACAATCCACCAAGGACCATAGCTCCTACTCCGACATATCTAACTTGTTGCCGCCATATTATGTCAAAACTTTCGACTGAGCCACCAGCGGATCCCCAACCGTTAATCAGTCCATACATTGGCACTAGAATACCAAAACCTATCATCCCACCAAGGAAAATAAAGGAAGCAATTCTTATCCCAACTATGAAGCCTACAGATAATAGTGCAACAGAAAGATCCATGCCGGCATAAATTCTAGTACCAAGGAAGGATGTAGCAGCCTCCACAGAGTGTTTCGTTGCTTCGAAACCCTTTTGCACTAAACCATAAATTGCCCCGATTCCAAGTGCGTAAATTATTGCTTGAGCACCTTCTCCGCCCTCTTCGCCAGCTACCAAAACTTCTCTACATGCAACACCTTCGGGGTATGGAAGGGCTTCTTCAACAATAAATAGCCGTCTTAAGGCAATGGTAAACATAGTTCCAAGAAGACCTCCAAGAAGGGCTATGATTGTAGTTTCAACCAATTGTATGTCATCCCAGACATTTGGAATAACGAGCAGTGCTGGAACGGTGAATATTATTCCAGCGGCTAAAGATTCACCAGCACTGGCCATTGTTTGCACGGCGTTATTTTCAAGAATGCTAACATCCTTGAACAGTGAACGTAGAATTATCATCGACATAACGGCTGCTGGAATACTAGCTGATACCGTCATACCTGCATATAATCCAAGGTATGCATTTGCAGCAGTCATTAAAATGCCCAGTAGAATTCCAACTATGATAACTCTAGTAGTCAATTCTAGGGGTGATTGGGATGCCGGAATGTAGGGTTCACCGTGGACCGACATGGACGTGCTAAAAATTACTGATTGTTGAAAACATCGATGAAATTATGGGGATAACCACCATCATTATCATAAGTTGATTTAGCCTCGAATAAGCAGGGTGGACAGATTTGGAGGAAAAATGGTATTCGGAGTCAACTGACGATGTTTTATCAAATCTACAAGTCAAACGTACCGGATTGAACGATAAAGAAGTTGTTCAACGCAGGGGTAAATATGGAGAAAATAAACTCTCTGAACCTATTAGAGTTCCCGGTTGGAAGAGGTTCTTATCGCAATATAACGACCCACTAAATTATCTGTTAATCGGTGCTGCAATAGTGGCCTTACTAATACATCCTGACCAGCCAGGGGATGCTATATTCATTTTCATGGTACTCACTGCTAATGCGTATTTTGGATATTGGCAAGAAGGTCAAGCAGAGCAAGCTATGGAATCGCTCAAACAGATGTCGGTATCCCAGTGCGTGGTCGTTAGAAATAACTCCGACATTGAAATACCCACAGTCGAACTCGTTCCTGGAGATGTCGTTAATTTGTATGAAGGTCTCAACGTTCCTGCTGATATTAGAATATTGGAGTCGTATCAATGTAAAATCGATGAGTCCGCATTAACTGGTGAGTCACTAACAATCGGAAAAAATCCTGATGTTTTGGATAAAGACACTCTGTTGGCCGATCGAAAGAATATGGCATATATGGGGACCTGCGTCGCTTCAGGGCGAGCAATTGGGGTGGTGGTTGCAACGGGCATGAATACTCAGTTGGGTAAAATTGCCAGTGACATAGCAGGTTCAGATACTCCAAAAACGCCTTTGGAACTTAAACTAGAATCACTCGGTAAATTTCTAGGTTTCATCGCTTTGATAGTTGCTGTACTTTTAGTTTCCATTGAGATGATTATAGCCTTTGGAGACTCTTCGGTTGACGTTTGGGAAGCTGCAGTCGATCAATTCATTATCGCCATTGCAATCTTTGTTGCCATTGTACCCGAAGGCCTACCTATTATCCTGGTGATTACTTTATCACTCGGAATGCGAAATATGGCTAAGCACAAGGCGATAATTCGTCGAATGAAAGCTGTTGAAACACTCGGTTCAACAACTGTTATATGTTCAGATAAAACCGGTACTCTGACTAAAAATCAAATGACTGCTAGGCAGATTTCTACAACTGAAGGTACTTTTCAGATTACTGGAGAAGGTTTCAAGCCAAAAGGTGAGATTTTGTTTGAAGGTAAACCATTAGGTGATGATGATTTATCACATCATCAGAATAATTTGGGTTTTAGACTTGCAGCAGCATGTTTGAGTTTGTGTCATAATTCTTCAATTGCCAAAGTTGATGGAAATTGGGAGGCATTAGGCGACCCAACTGATTCTGCATGTGCTGTTGCTGGTTGGAAGATTAATGGCGATGTTCAGAAGTTCGCTCAGAGGCATAGTAGACTACACGAGTTCTTTTTCGACACTAAGAGAAAGCGAATGTCAGTGATACATGAGTATGAGGGAGAAAGATGGGTCTTTTCCAAGGGAGGCGCTGGTGGCTACATTAATTTGGTAGAATGGAAAGTTAAGGATGACGAAATAGTTCCAATCGAATCCTCTGATTTTGATAAAGCAGCAGAAGCAAATAAGGACATGGCTGACAAGGCTATGAGAATCTTAGCTCTGTGCGCTCGAAGATTGGATGATGATGAAGATATCTATGACTTAGAAAAGATAGAATCTGGTCTCATCTTCCTCGGCCTCATCGGAATTATGGATCCGCCGCGCCCAGAAGTGAAGAGCGCAATCGAGATATGTCAAAAAGCAGGTATCAAAGTTAAAATGATTACAGGTGATCAACAATTCACTGCTACAGCAATCGGAAAAGAATTGGGCATTACCGATGGGGGTATTCCAGCAGTAAATGGAGGCACAATAGCTAATTTTTCCGACGCAGAGATGAATGAAGCGGCGGCTAATTCGACTATTTTCTCACGCGTTGCTCCCGACCAAAAAATGCGGATTGTTAGTTCGCTTCAAAGTCAAGGGGAAATTGTTGCAATGACCGGTGATGGGGTAAATGATGCTCCAGCGCTATCTAGGGCAAATATCGGTATTGCAATGGGAATTTCAGGTACCGATGTGGCTAAGGATGCTTCAGATATGGTACTACAGGATGATAATTTTGCTAACATTGTTAATGCTGTAGAAGAGGGGCGTAAGATCTATCAGAACATTAGAAACTTCGTCAGATATCAGGTTTCAACCAATGTTGCTGCTGTTGCGTTAATTATTATTTCAACATTAATTTTTGGTTGGAATTTGCCGCTAACGGCTACTCAAATCCTTGTGATCAACATTCTGATGGATGGCCCTCCAGCTGTTGCTCTTGGTGTTGAAAAGAAGCATGGAAACGTGATGAATAGACCTCCGCGTCCTGTTGATGAGGGAATGCCCAATAAGAGTGATATTTGGTTGATTTTCTACTTAGGAGCAGTCATGGTAATTGGAACCTTGCTAGTATTTTTCTTAGCAGGAGGCGGTATTGAAACATGCGAAGGACTTCCACTTGCATCTGATAGTAACCTACCCTTTAACAAGGCCGATTGTGAGGCAGGAATTGCTAGTGCAGTTTCCGATTGGGAAGATTATTCTGAAGAGAGATTTGTTCATGCTCAAACCATGACATTGTCTGTTTTCATCATGTTCCAGCTGTTTAATGTAATGAACTGTCGTTCCCAAGATGAAAGTATATTTTCATTGGGAGTGTTTTCTAACAGAGCGATAAACATAGCATTTTTGGCATCCTTTGCCCTGTTGTTGTTCTTTGTTCAACTTGCCGAAATTTCTATCCCATTTACTGGTTTTGAGATAGGTGGGCTACTGTCTACAAAGGTACTATCA